>ERZ826146.503-NODE-503-length-46051-cov-14.543678_pt1 | contig 46051 bp, 41 predicted proteins | sample MGYA00519857_ERZ826146 | MGnify/ENA primary metagenome ERZ826146 (study PRJEB31778, sample SAMEA3449222) | human gut metagenome | biome: human gut; feature: human-associated habitat; material: faeces | place: United Kingdom | collected 2010/2012 ...
ACGCTCACTTAGTCCCATTTTAGTACAGATATCTTAGGATAGTAGCGTTCTTTTTTGATAGTCGGTGATAGTGCAGTTGCACCGATACACTCACGAAATTATTAACGCCTTGTCGATATCGAAACTGTTTTCAGCGGTGTTGGCGATATATTCTATTATACTGCCGCATTGTTTTTTATCCGCACTGCAATTTCAATGAGGTTTTGATAAGCCGAGAAGCTGTGATGAAAGCTTTGTATTTCGTCGCAACCACGGATATACTATATATAATAGATACACTGAGTGCGATTATGCTTCAAGCGCAATTGTTATCATATCGGTCAGCGTTTTCTCGCGTTCTTCGGGCGTGATATCCTCCGTGCCGGTAAGCGGATTGTTTGTAACTGTGCATATACAAAGCGCCTTCTTACCTGCCGCGGCGGCATTCATATAAAGCGCTGCCGCTTCCATTTCAACAGCCAGAACACCCATCTTTGACCATGCCGAAAGGCTGTTTGAAGCATCGTAATAGACCTCGCCGGTAAGCACATTGCCGACATGAGCCTTTATTTTTTTCTCGGTCGCAAGCTCATAAGCTCTCTTCACCAGTCCGAAATCGGCTATCGGGGCAAACGTACCCGGCAGGCCGTACTGTCTGTCAACGTTTGTGTCATGACAAGCTCCCTGGGCAATGATGATGTCCCTCGGCTGAACCTCGGGAACAAGCGCTCCCGCCGTGCCTATTCTTATGATAGTGTCGGCATTGTAGAAATTATAAAGCTCATAGCTGTAAATCCCGATAGACGAAACTCCCATTCCGCTTCCCATTACCGTAACACTTCCGCCTTTATAAAGTCCGGTGTAGCCCAACATATTTCTTGTGTCGTTTATGCAAACGGCATCGGTAAGATAGTTTTCTGCGATAAACTTTGCTCTCAGCGGATCGCCCGGCATAAGAATTTTCTTTGCGATCTCTCCCTGCTGCGCTTTTATATGGGGTGTTGGTACATTTGACATAACAATTTTTCCTTTCACATTCTCGTTTTCAGCGTGTGCGACTGTAACACCGGGTAAAATCGGCGCAATATTTTTCAAAAGATTACAATTTATGTATACTTTCGTACAGTTTTGCAAATCAAATAATCCATATTGTTCCAATAAAGTTACAACCGCGTAACCATTTTGCTTAAAAGTAGCAAAATCGTTTGATTTTCATATTTATTATACACTATCAGCTAAAAAATGTCCAGTTACATTTAAACGATTACATTCTTTTTTGTCAATCTGAACGAAAATTAAGAGTAATAAACAAATTAAGGTAAAAGGCACTTGACCTCCGCGTAAAATTTATGTATAATTTCATTCAGTCGAACGACAGATTCGGCATTATAAATCGATACAAACTTACTGTAAGGAGATTTAAAAATGAAGAAGATTTTAGCTTTAGTAGCAGTAGTAGCTATGGTAGCAGCTATGGCAACAGCTTGCGGCAACAACACAACATCAGGTTCAAGCGTTGGCAGCTCAACAAACGTTTCTGAGTCTAAGTAATCAGAAATAACGGAAAAATTTCGGGAGCATCGGCAATTTGTCGATGCTCCTGATTTTTCTATGTCATTTTTTACAGCGTATCGTTATATTGTGCACATATATCCTGTACGCTTCTGCCGCTTTCGCGGTTATAGCGGTTAACTGCTATTATCTGCCCGCCTGTTATTTTACTCGGTATTTCACGGCAGGTCATAAACACCCTTATCCCGCACCCGGATATGACCTGTGAGCTTCCATCGGTAAGAGAACCGAAAGGATAGGCAAAAGCCCTCGGTCTGACACCGATCACATCTTCAAGCTTATCCGACAGCGCGGATACATCATTATACAGAGTCTTGCGATAATCGGACGTGTTTTCGTCGTCCTTTTGTGCACAGCCGTTTCTGTCGCCGGTGTTTGAATGCAGGTCATAGGTGTGATTGCCTATCTCGACATAGCCGCTGTCAGACAGCTTCTTTACCTCGTTCCATGTCAGGTACGCATAAGACAAGTGCTTTCCCTCTTCGTTGATACTGGAATATTCGTCCGTATAGCGACCGACAATATTTATGACCGCTTTCATATCATATTTTTTCAGAAGCGGCAGAACATAATACAGACCGGTTTCATAGCCGTCGTCAAAGGTTATCATCACAGCCTTTTCGGGCAGCTTTTTCTTGCTGTCATTTATCTGTTCAAGCTCTGACGGCAGTATAGAAACATATCCGTTTTGCGACAGGTACTTCAGATCTTCTTCAAGCTCATAAGGAGTAATTATATATTTACCCGCACGGCTCTCGTCCTTTAGCACCTGATGATACATCAGCCCTAAAAAGCTGTCATTTTTTTCATCTTCGGCATATATAGCCGCACTCAACACACCCAGCATTGCCGCTATGCAAACTATACCCGCCCCTATTGCGGCGGTTAAATAAATCTTACCGCTTTTCACCGTGTCATCTCCTTTGGTCCTTTTGTTTAATTATCTGCTTTTTATAGTCTTATTATTCGTTAAACTGACATATTTTTGATAAAGCGTTGGCTTTTCGGCGGTTTTCCGATTGACTATAAAAAGGAGTAGTTGTATAATTTACACAGCTTGATTTATTTGCATTTATGACACAGCAAAATATAATTTTTCTATCTATCATCATTTTCTAACAGGAGAGGTAAATATGAAACCGGAAAAAATGCAGGAAAGGCATATCGATGTCAGCGTAATAGTCCCTGTATACAATGTAGAAAAATACGTTGCGCGCTGTCTTGAGTCACTGGTAAACCAGCAATGCGACTGCAGCTATGAGATAATAGTTGTCAATGACGGCACAAAAGACAATTCAATGGAAATAGTAAACGACTATGCGGCGCACTATGATTTCATACACGTCTACGCCCAGAAAAACTCCGGTGTATCCGCTGCAAGAAACAACGGCATAGCCAAGGCTCGCGGAAAATATGTAATGTTTGTTGACAGCGATGACTATGTAGCGCCCTCTTATATTTCCGTACTGTACGACACAGCAGAGGCATACGGCTCGGATATCGCACAGTGCAACTACAGAAACGTATTTGACGGCAATGACAGCGGTATGAATAATTTTATACTGCATAAAAAAGGCGTTTTCGAGGGTAAAAAGGTATTTGGAGAGGTGCTTATGGATATCACCGTCCGCAGTTATATATGGAATAAGATCTACCGCCGCAGCCTGTTTACCGATAATGATATTTACTTTCCGCAGGGAATGTGCTTCGGCGAAGATATTTCTGTCATGCCGCAGCTTTTCTACTATGCCGACAAGGTATCATTTGCAAATGACACGCTGTATTATTATGCCCATCACGAGGGCAGTGTAACCGGAACGATATCCAAGCGCGATACTGTAAGCTACCTGCGCGCATATGCGTCACTGCGTATGTTTATGGAGAGCGAGGACATATTTGAACAGCACAGATTTATATACTATCTTCTGCGCAAGAAGATCTCGATAACGATATACGGTATGCTTATCCGTTGCTGGTGGAGAGATCCGAAGAATACCCATGTCCTCAGCACATATAAGCGTACAAGAAAATATCTGAAAGCCTGCTCATCGAAAAAGAAGAGCATCCGCTATGCGGCAGCCGAGCTTACGACAGACAAATAAAGGAACACCCGCAGTAAAGGTATGCTGCGGGTCATTTTTATAGGTACACTCTGCAAAAAATCGCTGTATTTCGCTTAATTTTCACATTTTCCCTGTTGCATTCGAGCTGTCTTTATGGTATACTTAATGTATATGTAAATTGGAGAATAACAAATATGAGTATTACAGTAGCTATAGACGGCCCTGTAGGAGCGGGCAAAAGCTCCATTGCCAAAGAATGCGCAAAGCGTTTAGGCTTTATATACGTTGACACCGGTGCTATGTATCGCTGTATCGGTCTTTTCTGCGACCGTAACGGCGTTGATATGGACGACCCTGTGAGAGTAAGCGCGGCACTTTCGCATATTTCTCTTGATGTTAAGATAAAGGACGGCACACAGCACATATATCTCAACGGATATGACGTTTCGGAAGAGATACGCTTACCCGAGATAAGCATGGCGGCTTCCAAGGTTTCTGCTGTCCCGGCTGTAAGAGCGTTTCTTCTTCAGTTCCAGCGTGATATGGCAGAGAGCCGTGACATTATAATGGACGGCAGAGATATAGGAACGGTAGTTCTTCCGAATGCAACGGTGAAGATATATCTTACGGCAGACGCCGAGGTAAGAGCAAAGCGCCGTTATGACGAGCTTATCGCAAAGGGTACGGCGGTGTCGTTTGAAAATGTGCTTACAGATTTAAAGCAACGTGATCATAACGATATGACAAGAGAAATAGCACCGCTGAAGCAAGCCGATGACGCAGTGCTTGCGGATACGACCGAGCTTGATTTTGAAGGCTCGTGCGACCTGCTTGTCAGAATAATCAAAGAAAAGGCAGACATCAGATAATGTATGAGTTTTTCAGAAAGATAGTATGTCTTTCAATGCACATAAAATACAGGATCAAGGTAATCGGCGGTGACAACAGACCGTATAAGAACGGCATAAAGGGCGGCTATATAATCGCCTGCAACCATCAGGATTACGGTGATCCTCCGCTTATTGCGGCTGTGAACAAGGCACATTTTTCGTTTATGGCGAAGATCGAGCTGTTCGAGAAAAATAAATTCTTCGCGTGGCTTATTACAAAGTGCGGAGCATTTCCCGTTGTAAGAGGTGCAGGCGACGGCAGTGCCATTGACCACGCTATAGCCGACCTTGAGAAGAACAGGGCTTTCGTAATATTCCCCGAAGGCACACGTTCAAAGGACGGCAATATCGGCAGAGCAAAATCAGGAATTGCAGTCATCGCAGGCAAAACAAACGCTCCTGTCCTTCCGATGTGCATAAAGTACGGGAAAAAGGGCTTCCGCAGAAAAGTATGGATCTCGGTAGGCAAGATGATACCCGCCGAGCATATCGCACTGAACAGTGACGACAGAACCGAACTCAGACGGGTTTCAAACCTTATAATGGATAATATAAAGATGCTTATGGACGGTATGAGCGAATACGGAGATCCGCTGCCCAAGCAGTACGTTCCTAAAGTCGAAAAACAGTCCGATGAGGATAATAAGTGAGCCGTTACAATATTGAGATCGCAAAGGGCGCGGGCTTCTGCTTCGGTGTCAAAAGAGCTGTACAGATAGCAGAAAAGACTGCCGATGAAAACGGCGGCTGCTGTACGCTCGGAGAGCTTATCCACAACGGAAGCGAGATAGCAAGGCTTGAAAGGCTCGGTGTATATCCGATAAATTCACCCGAAGATCTGCCTGACGGTAAAACGCTGATTATCCGCTCCCACGGAGTGGCGCAGTCAGTTATAGATCATATCAACGATAAGGGCATAAACTGCATTGACGCTACCTGTCCGTTTGTCGCAAAGATACACGATATAGTTTCCAAAGCGGAAGGTCATGTTATTGTGGCGGGCGACCCCGACCACCCTGAGGTTATAGGAATAGTCGGGCACTGTAAAGATCCGAATGAAGTTACGGTAGTTCGCGACTCGGACGAGCTTGAAAAAGTGCTGAATTTACAGGATTTTACTCGTCAAAGTGCACTAATTATGGTAGCTCAGACGACGTTTAATTCGTCAAAATGGCAATCTTGCAAAAAAGTTGCAAAAAAACACTATACAAATATCGCGATTTTTGATACAATATGTAGTGCAACGGCTGAACGTCAGCACCGTACAGAAGAGCTTTCGGAACGCTCGGTGCTTATGGTGACAGTCGGAGGGAAAAACTCCAGCAACACAGCAAAGCTTGCACAGATAAGTCAAAAACACTGCCCCGTAATATTCACGGAGGACGGCAGTGATATTGATAAAGCCGCAGTATCGGAACTGCTCCCTTTGCAGGGCGGTACGGTCGGTATAACGGCAGGAGCTTCGACACCTGCCTATATAATAAAGGAGGTTCATAGAATTATGAGCGAAATTCTCAACAATGAAGAAGGATTCGACTTCATGGCGGAGGTTGACAAGACCTTCAAAAAAGTATATATAGGGAACAGGGTCAAGGCTTTAGTAGTAGCTGTAAACAAGAACGAAGCTGTTGTAGACTTAGGCACAAAGCACTCGGGCTACATTCCTGCAAGCGAGCTCTCGCAGGATCCCAATGCAGATCCCTCAGATGTTGTTAAGGTTGGCGATGAGATCGAAGCTATCGTTACAGCCGTAAACGATGCAGAAGGTACAGTCACACTTTCTAAGAAGAAGGTTGACAGTGTGCTCGGCGTAGAAAAGCTCGCCGCTGCTATGGAAGCAAATGAAACGCTCGAAGGTGAGGTATCATCGGTAGTTAAGGGCGGCGTTATCATTATCTCCAACGGTACAAGAGTATTTATCCCCGCTTCACAGACGGGTGTTCCCAAGGACGGCAAGCTTGAAGAGCTTCTTAAGAAGACAGTTCCTTTCAAGGTTATCGAAGTAACAGAAGCAAGAGGCAGAGTTGTAGGTTCTATCCGTCAGGCTAAGAAGGAAGCTAATGACGCTGCTAAGGCTAAGTTCTGGGAAACAGTTGAGGTAGGTCAGAAGTTCACGGGTGAGGTTAAGTCTATCGAAAGCTACGGCGTATTCGTAGACCTCGGCGGAGTTGACGGTATGGTCCACTCAAGCGAGCTCACATGGAACAGAATCAAGCACCCCAGAGAGATCGTTAAGATCGGCGACAAGCTCGATGTATATGTAAAGAGCTTTGACCCCGAAAAGAAGAGAGTATCACTCGGCTGCAAGAAGGAAGAGGACAACCCCTGGAACAAGTTTGTTGCTGAATATCACGAAGGCGATGTTGTTGACGTAACTATCGTAAGCATCACTCCTTTCGGTGCATTCGCACAGATCATCCCCGGCGTTGACGGTCTTATCCACATCAGCCAGATCTCAACAGAGCGTATCAACAATGTAGCTCAGGTTCTTTCTATCGGTGACGAGGTCAAGGTAAAGATAATCGAGATCAACGAAGAGCAGAACAGAGTAAGCCTTTCGATCCGCGCACTCAAGGAAGAAATGCCTGAGGAAGAGGAAGAGGCAGCTGAAGACGACGCTGAATAATCGTTAAAAGAGCAAATATTAAGAGCCATCGGTGACGATGGCTCATTTTATGTCGGTTTACAATACGGAGAGAAAATGAAGAAGCTTAAATCAATAATACCTGGTATTGCGGTGTGTGCGGTTATTGCCGCTGTTGCAACGCTTGCGGGCGGAATAAACATCGTCGGGTTTTCGTTCGACCTTATCGGTGCGCCTGTGATAGCGATACTTCTCGGTATGATACTTACACTTATATTTCCTAAGCTTGCCGGTCTTTCGGCACTGTCGGGCGGGATCAAATTCACCTCAAAAAAGATATTGCAATGGGCAGTGGTCATACTCGGATTTTCGCTGAACCTGAGCACTATAGCAAAGGTAGGTGCAAAAAGTCTGCCTGTCATAATCGGTACAATTTCAATATCGCTGATAGTTGCATTTATAATGATGAAGATAATGAAGGTCGATCCGAAAACCGCCTGCCTTATCGGAGTAGGCTCATCTATCTGCGGCGGTTCGGCTATTGCGGCTACCGCGCCCGTTATTGAAGCAGACGATGAAGATGTGGCGCGCTCCATATCGGTAATATTCCTGTTCAATGTGCTTGCCGCACTTATATTCCCGACGCTCGGACACGCTATAGGACTTGGCACAGAGGGCTTTGCTGTCTTTGCGGGCACAGCGGTAAACGACACCTCATCGGTAACTGCGGCGGCATCGACTGCCGAGGGCATTTACGGCTATAACGGAATACTATCGGCCGCAGTAACGGTAAAGCTCACAAGAACGCTTGCGATCATACCTATTACCCTTATCCTTGCACTGTACCGCACGGCAAAAGCAAAGAAAAGCGGAGGCAGTAAGGCGGATTTTTCGATAAAGAAGATATTTCCGTGGTTTATACTGTTCTTTATCGGCGCGTCACTTATAACAACGGTCTGCGGATTACTGCCCGAAAACAGCGTCACGCTGTTCTACTCATCGCAGTTTGTGCCGTTTGCAAAGTGGCTTGCGAAATTCTTTATAGCAATGGCTATGGGCGCTATAGGGCTGAACACCAATATTGTAAAGCTTGTAAAAAACGGCGGCAAACCGATACTTCTCGGGCTTTGCTGTTGGGTCGCGATCACGGCGGTTTCGCTCGGCATACAGAGCATCACGGGGATTTATGGAAGTAATCTTTGAGCTGTCGGCGACAGACATATAAAAAAGCGGGTGCGGATTACAAACGATCCGTACCCGCTTTTTTATACCCTCTGCCCGAACTTAAGCAGTATCCTTGAATACAGCTCCTTATTTATCTCATAATAATCGGTAGCGGTGGTCTTTCTGTCGTTTTCGTACAGCTCAAAGCGCATAATTATCTCGCTGTAGTCCTCTGTATAATAAAAGACGCACAGCCAGTAGCGGTTTTTTTCGGCGTAATAATTCACGGGTTCAAGCGTCAGCACCGAGCTTAAATCACCGTTTAAAAGCGTTGTAAGCTCATCAGGCTTTATGTAGCAGAACTGCACCTTTTTAGTCATAGGCATAGCCTTTGCTTTTCGTTTTAGCGGAGTGTCGGGCATTTCTGCTTTTTCCGTTTTCTTTTTAAAAAAGAACATATATCTCCCTCCGGTACATATTTTCTGATATTGATATTCTATCACATATCGAACACTGTGTCCATATATTTTTTCACTTGTGATAAAAATACCGTTAAAGCAATTATCTGTCAAACTTCAAAGCTGTATCACAACTTTTTCACATACGAACGGTATACTTTAGCCATAGTCAAAAAGCAATACAGCCTAAGGGCATGAAAGGACGATAGATATGACAGACGGATTTGAACGCAAGGATATGAATGCAAACGACAGTGAGCAGGTTCAGAACTTCTCTACTGCCGATAATGTACAGCAGACAACAAACGCTTCCGCAAATAACGGGGCATATACAAGCGATACGACAAACAGCGCAAGCAACGGATACAGCGGCAGTTCTTACAGCAACTCATATAATGCACAGCAAAACGCATACAGCTCATATTACAGATATGCAGGTGATATGAATAATGCACAGACCGGTATGAACAACGGTCAGGGCAATGTGCATATTGATCCGAACGGCGGCAAAGCACCGAAGAAGAAAAGCGGCAGTAAGGGCGCTCTGGTTGCAAGCATCATTGCTATTGCTCTTGTAGTGGGCGGCGGTGCAGGCTTCGCGGGAACAGTACTCGGAAACAATATCGGCGTTATAGGAGGTTTCCCCGTTACATCATCGGAAGCTTCTTCAGACGGTACAAACAGCGAAAGCTCCGACAGCACGGACAGCACTGTTTCAGCTCCGTCAACAACGCTCAACACATCAAATGCCGCTACAGCCACACCGCTTGATGAAAGCAAGATAAACGACAGCACCAACAGCACGCTTCTGAATGCTGAGGAGCTTTATGAAAAGGTAAAGAACACGATAGTCCTCGTATATAACTATCAGCGTCAGACAGGTTATGCAGAGCCTGTCAAATACGGCAGCGGCAGTGGTGTTGTGTTCACATCGGACGGCTATGTCATCACTAACGAACACGTTGTTGAGGGTGCGGATAAAATGACGGTAGTCGCTCCAGATTACAAGAACCCGGATAATACAAAAGAATATGAGGCTACCGTTGTCGGCAGTGATACTTATTCGGACCTTGCGGTTCTGAAGATCAGCCGTGACGATCCGTTTGAGTATGCTACACTCGGTGATTCGGACACAGTAAGAGTAGGTCAGGATATCTGCGTACTCGGTAACCCGAAGCAGCTGCTTAACTCACTGACAAAGGGTATAGTTTCGGGACTTGGCAGAGCTTCTGCGTCAAACAGTGCGTACGGTACAAGCACAATACAGATAGATGCGGCTATAAACAGCGGTAACAGCGGCGGCGGACTTTTCGATATGTACGGAAACGTTGTAGGAATAATCGACTACAAGCTGGTTTCAAACACACAGGCTTCTATCGATAACATTGGCTTTGCGATCACAATTAACGAGGCTAAACCCGTTATCAATGACCTTATGACTAAAGGATATGTCACCAACCGTCCCGGTCTTGGTATCAACGGCGAAGAGATAAGCGAATACAGCGCATATATGCAGGGTCTTGAAAGCGGAGGCGTATATGTAACATATATCTCAAAGGATATGCCGGTGGCAAAGAGCGATCTTAAAGTCGGCGATATAATCTCAAAGGTAAACGGCACTGCGGTTTCATCTGTAACAGATATCCAGAATATCATAGCAGAGCTTAACATAGGTGATACGGTTGAGCTGACTGTTTACAGAGCAAGTGCAACAGGCAGATATACTACAAAAAAGATCAGTGTAGAGCTTGCGGAGATTGAGCTTAACTGATATAACAAAGGGTTGTGAGGCAACCAGGAAAAGAAAAAGTGAGTCGAAGCGCAAAATAGTGCGCTCGGCTCACTTTTTGGTATGCGAAGAAAATCTGTCTTTAGTACACTTCCGCCATAACGTTTTAGTAATTAACATTGATAGCAGGCTACCGATAGTTCTGTTTGTAGGATAGCACTTCTCGGGTTCGCTATTCTGTGCGATAACGTTGCTGCTATGAACGAGGGAGACAACCCAAGGGGAGAGAGGAAGGCGCTCCAAAGGCGCTTTCCCCTCTCCCCTTAGGTTTTCTCCCTCGTGGCTCCCTCTTTCCTGACCTCTCTCCTCTTCTGCCATAATGGGGTGTTGGCGATAAGACACACAAACGATTGCGTTTGAAAAGCCGCTGTAAGCGGGACGCTGACGCTCTGTCCGACCCGGGGGACTGTACAGATATCTTTGGATAGTGCGTTTTTTGGAAGTTTCGGTCACAGTGCAGTTGCACGGATTTACTCGCGAAATTATTAACACCTTGTCGGTATCGAAACTGTTTCCGGCGTTGTTGGCGGTATATTTATTACTTTGACATTTTTACAATATACAAAATTGTAATTTTAATGAGGTCTTGATAAGCTGAGAAGCTGTGATGAAATTTTCGCATTTCGTCACAGCCTCTTTTTTATCTGTATTATCTTTCTTCTCTGAAGTACGCTTCACCGAGCGCCTTGGGCGGTTGATTTTCTTTCTTCTTTCTCATTGCTATGAAAATCAGCACTATAATGGTGGCGATGTAAGGGAGCATTGTTAAAAACTGCGAGGGTATCTGTATCTCCCAGCCCTGCATCTTATAGTTAAGACCTCTGAGCATACCGAAAAGGTAGGCGGCAAAGATAGCCTTGAGCGGATTCCATGTGCTGAATATGATGAGAGCAACGGCTATCCAGCCCGCACCTGCGGTAACATTATCCTGCCATGTCGTCAGGAATGCGGTCGACAGGTACGCTCCGCCCAGTCCGCAAAGGAAGCCGCCGAGCAGAATGTTGATATACTTATGAAGATTTACGTTGATACCCGAAGCGTCAGCCGCACCGGGATTTTCACCGATAGCTCTTACATAAAGTCCGAGCTTTGTCTTGTTGATGTAGAAATATGCGAGTATTGCGATGACAAGTCCGAGCCATACATATATATCCTGCGAGAATATAGCCTCACCGAGAATGGGTATCTTGCTGAGAAGCGGTATTTCTATCGGACGGAAAGCCGAGCTTACAGACTGGGGTATCTGTTCACTTGACACCCAGCCGCCGATAAGACCGGAAACGCCCGTACCGAATATCGTCAGCACAAGACCCGTAACGACCTGGTTACCGCGGAGCGTGACGGTTATAAAGGCATATATAAGTGCGCCTGCCGCACCTGCCGCACCTGCCGCCAGCATAGCGAGCAAGGGGTTTCCTGTAGCGCACGCAACTGTAAAGCCCAGCGCCGCACCCATAAGCATCATACCCTCGACACCGAGGTTCATATGACCTACCTTTTCACAAAGGATACCGCCGACAATAGCAAACAGTATCGGAGTACCTGTCTGAATGGCTGTCTGTAAAAACAGACCTATCTGTTCTAAGATATCCATTATTCAGCCTCCTTTACCGCATTGTGCTTACGCAGAGAAATTTTATAGTTGATAAAGAACTCACACGCAAGAACGAAGAATATGATAACACCCTGCATGATCTCGGTTATAGACGAGGGGATCTTCATTACCTGAAGCGAGCTTCCGCTCTGGAGAAGTATCGAGAACATAAATGACGCAACAACGATAACGGGCGGCTTCAGCTTTGCGAGCCATGCCGTGATTACCGCCGTAAAGCCAAGACCTGCCGACATTGAATCGGTTATCGACTTCTCAACCGCGCTTGCCTGCATAAAGCCTGCCATTCCGCAAAGTCCGCCCGAAATGAGCACCGCTATGATCATTATCTTTACTGTGTTCATACCTGCGTATTTTGCGGTCGTTTCGCTCTCGCCGATTACATCTATCTGATAGCCGAGCTTTGTGTATTTAAGTAATATTGTCATTATGACAACAAGCACAAGCGTGATTATCCAGCCTGCGTGTATCCCTAACACATCGGGCAGTACCGCATTTTCCGAGAAGTTAGGCACTTTTGCCGCACCGAGCGCCGCAGGGTCTTTCCACGGACCGTATTGCAGATAGCTTATAAACGCTGTCGCTATATAGTTCATCATCAGCGTCACAAGCGTTTCGCTCGCACCGAACTTAGCCTTTATTACTGCGGGGATAAGCGCCCATAAGCCGCCGCAGATAAAGCCTGCTATTGCCATAAGCGGTAAAAGGAGTATCGGCGGCAGATCAGGACACATAAAAGCCATAGATGCCGCACCGAATGCGCCCATATAGAACTGACCCTCAGCGCCGATATTCCAGAACTTCATTCTGAACGCTATCGCTATGCCGAGTGACAGTGTAGTCAGCATTATTGTCTTGTTCATAACGTCCTTGAAACGCTTGAACGGGGTCTGTATTATTTTGCCGAAAACCTTGAAAGGATCATAGCCCATTATGGCAAGAACAATGCCGATAAATATCAGCGACAGCACAATTGCGCCTATTCTTATCAGGACATCGACAAGCTTAGACGTGCCTTTCTGCCGCTTTGAAATCTGAATCATGCTCATACGGCTTTCTCCTCTCCCTTATTGATATGGTCACCGACCATCATAAGTCCGATATCTTCCTTTGTAACAGTCGTGGGGTCTACTATGTCGATTATCTCACCGTCATGTATTACCATAAGTCTGTCGGAAATGCTTTTCAGCACGTCAAGATCCTCGCCGATGAACAGCACTGCAACGCCCTTTTTCTTCTGCTCATTGAGCATATGATATATATTATATGACGCGCCAATGTCAAGACCTCTTACGGGGTAAGCCGTTATAAGAACCTTGGGCGACAGCCATATCTCACGCCCGAGCAGTACTTTCTGGATATTACCGCCCGAAAGCTTCTTTACTGTGTAGTTTACCGAGGGGGTGTAGATATCAAAGTCTTCGACTATCTGTTCCGCGAGCTTCTTTGCAAATTTGCTGTCTATGAACGGACCGGGATTATGGTTATAGGACTTTAAGATAACGTTGTTCGTTATGCTCATTCCCGCCACAAGACCCATACCGAGTCTGTCCTCGGGAACAAAACTCATGCTTATGCCCTTGCGGATTATTGCTCTGGGGTCGAGATCCTTTATGCTTTCGCCGTCAAACTCTATATCACCGTCGGTCGCCTTGTCAAGCCCTGCAATTATTTCGCACAGCTCCTTCTGACCGCTTCCCGCGATACCTGCAACACCGAGTATCTCACCGCCGTATACGTCAAAGTTCACGTTGTCAAGCACATTTACGCCGTCTGTGTTTTTCTTTGTGAGGCTCTTTACGGAAAGCATCGGCTTTGCGTTATAGTCACAGCACTGCGGTCGTTCAATTTCAAGCGTTACGGATTTTCCTACCATCATCTCGGTAAGCTGCTGGGGAGTGGTTTCGCTTGTTTTTACCGTGCCTATGCATTCGCCCTTGCGCAGAACGGTAACACGGTCGGAAATATCCATAACCTCCGCCATCTTATGAGTGATAATGATTATCGTACAGCCCTGCTCCTTCATCTTTCTGAGGATAGCGAACAGTGCGGTTATCTCCTGAGGGGTAAGTACCGCTGTAGGCTCGTCAAGTATCAGCACGTTAGCGCCTCTGTAAAAGACTTTCATTATCTCCACGGTCTGCTTTTCGCTGACTGACATATTATATACTTTTTTATCGGGGTCAACATTCAGCCCGTACTTTTCGTTAAGCTTATTGACGTGGTGAGCCATACGCTTCTTTGAAGTAACAAGGTGCTTTATGTGACCGAGCACTACATTTTCAGCCGCAGTCATGACATCTATCAGCTTGAAATGCTGATGCACCATGCCGATACCCGCCTTTATCGCGTCACCGGGTGAGCCAAAGCGCATCTTCTTACCGTCTATCGTTATAGTACCGCTGTCGGGCGTATATATGCCGCTGAGCATATTTACAAGGGTACTCTTGCCCGAACCGTTTTCACCGAGCAAAGCGAGTATTTCGCCCTTGTACACGTCAACGGAAATATCCTTGTTTGCGTACACCGAGTCAAACGATTTGGTTATGTTCTCGAGTTTTATATAAGGAACTGACATATAACCTCCTGAAATAAAGCGATTTGTCTTTTTAAAGCATCGCAGATATTCCGGTGCTTTAAAAAGACAAATCGGGCAGTCACTGAGGACTGCTCGTATTGTCTTGATGTTTTTCGATTATGCGGGGATAGTGCCTGTTACACCCTTAACGAACCAGTTCATGTTCCAGATCTCGTCGTCTGTCATCTTAACGCCGTCTTCAACCTTCTTGTTGCCGTCCTGGTCGTAAAGAGGACCTGTGAAGGGCTCAAGTGTGCCGTCAATGATAGCCTTCTGAGCTGCATCGACCTTTTCCTGTGTGCCTTCTGCACAGAGGTCTGTCAGCTTGTCAAGGTATGTCATGTTAGCGGCAAGGCCTTCCCAGTATGCACGGCTTGTCCATGTACCGTCCATAGCCTTCTTTACATCGTCTGTGTAGAATGTCTTCCAGTCGAAGCAAGCGGCTGTGAGGTAAGCCTTGGGAGCAGCGTCTGATGTGGGGAAGTTGTAGCCGATGCAGTATGCGCCCTTTTCTTCAGCGGCAACCTGAGGAGCTGTTGTATCCTGGTGCTGAGCGATTATGTCAACACCCTTGTTGAGAAGCTCAAGTGCTGCCTGCTTTTCAACAGTGGGGTCATACCATGTATCTGTGAATACTACTTCTACCTTAGCGTCGGGGTTTACAGACTGTACACCGAGTGTGAATGCGTTGATACCACGGATAACCTCGGGGATACCCTTAGCGGCAACATAACCGATGTAGTTCTTCTGTGTCTTCATACCTGCAACGATACCTGCAAGGTAACGAGCCTGATATACCTTACCGAAGTAGGTTGACATATTGTCTTCTCTCATATAGCCTGAGCAGTGAGCAAACTTTACATCGGGGTGCTCCTTTGCCATCTGGTCTGTACCTTCCATAAAGCCGAATGAGTTTGTGTAGATAAGGTTGCAGCCTTCATCGATAAGTGTCTGGATAGCTTCCTTTGTGTCAGCAACGGTTTCGGGTACGTCCTCAACGTAGTAGGTCTTTACGCCCATAGCCTCAACTGCAAGTCTGCCTGCATCGTGAGCCTGTGTGTAACCGCCGTCGTTGATCTTGCCGATGTAAACAAAGCCTGCTACAACATCGCTCTTGGCTGTGCTGTCGCCTGTGCTCTCCTTAGAGCTGTCGCCTGTGCTCTGTGCGTCGGAAGTCTTGCTTTCATCCGTACCGCTTGTTGCGGTATTGCCGGAGCAGCCTGTGAGTCCTGCTGTAAGTGCGCAGGTTGCCGCCAGTAAAATGGCGATAAGTTTCTTTTTCATGTTTTTCCTCCCTATTAAAACAGTAAAAGATATATTAACGGCATTTTGCCGCTAAATACGGTTATTTACGGCTCAGTGTCTGAAAATACAGCCGCCGTCAACGCTCATCGAGTCAACTATTGCGAGCGATTCTACTCTGATGCCTTTCGAGCGGACAAGGTCTCCGCCCTTCTGGAAGCCCTTTTCTATAACGATACCTGCGCCTGCTATACTTGCGCCTGCACCCTTTACTATGTCGATAAGACCGAGTAAAGCACAGCCGTTTGCAAGAAAGTCGTCGATTATAAGCACGTTGTCATCGGGCGACAGGAACTTCTTGCTGACTATTACGTTATATGTACGCTTGTGCGTAAAGCTCTCGATAGAGGTCGAATAAACCTCGCCGTCTATGTTTACGCTCTGCGCCTTCTTCGCAAATACAACGGGACATCCGAAATACTGCGCGGTGATACACGCAATGCCGATGCCGGACGCTTCTATAGTCAGTATCTTGTTTATGCTCTTGTCGGGGAACAGCCTGCGGAACTCCTTGCCGATCTCGTTGTAAAGCTCAATATCCATCTGATGATTGAGAAAGCTGTCGACCTTGAGTACGTTCCCCTCTTTTACTATACCGTCCTTGTTTATGCGATCTTCCAGTAACTGCATTTTACTTTTCCTCCGTTTATTTCAGTAATTCACGTCCCATAAGTACGCCCATTACAGACGCCATCATAAGTCCTCTTGTCCAGCCGCTTGAGTCGCCTAAGCAATGCAGTCCCTTTACGTTCGTGTTGAAATGCTCGTCCATCTTTATACGGTTGCTGTAGAATTTGAGCTCGGGTGAATAAAGGAGCGTTTCACGGCTTGCAAAACCGGGAACGACCATATCCACAGCCTTTATGAAATTGATAATGTTAGTCATTGTACGGTAAGGCATAGCCGCCGTGATGTCGCCTGCGACCGCATCGGGCAGGGTGGGTCTTACGTTTGAGAAATTAAGCTCCTTGGGCCATGTACGCTTTCCGTCAAGAATATCGCCGTAACGCTGTACAAGAATGTGACCGTTACCGAGCATATTGGTAAGCTCGCCGACCTTCTTCGCATATTCGATAGGCTGGTTGAACGGTACGCTGAAATTGTGCGAGCAAAGTATAGCAAGGTTTGTGTTGTTGCTCTTAAGCTCTTTATATGAGTGACCGTTTACAACGGCTAAATCGTTGTCGTAGTTCTCCTGGCTTACAAATCCGCCGGGGTTCTGGCAGAATGTACGCACCTTGTTCTTAAACGGCAGAGGATAGCCGATGAGCTTTGACTCGTAAAGGACGGCATTTATCTCCTCCATGACCTCGTTTCTGACTTCCACTCTTACGCCGATGTCAACAGTACCCGGTGTATGCTCTACATTATGAGCCTCGCAGGTCTTTTCGAGCCAGTCTGCGCCCTTACGTCCTGTTGCGACTACTATCTCGTCGCCGTATATGGTTTCCTGTTCGCCGCCGTCACGGGCATTTGAAATGATAACACCCTTACATACGCCGTCTTCTATTATAATATCCTCGCAGTTCTTGCCGAACAGCACCTCAACGCCGCTTTCGATAAGATATTTTTCTATCTTGAAATAAAGCTCGTGCGCCATTTCCGTTCCTAAGTGACGGATAGGACAGTCAACCAGCTTCAGGTTTGCGTTTATGGCTTTCTTCCTTATATCTCTTATCTTGTCGGGGTCGCTTACGCCCTCAACGTGCTTATCCGCACCAAATTCAAGATATATCTTGTCTGTGTAGTCAATGGTTTCCTGTGCAAGCTCCTCGCCGATAAGCTCGGGGAGCGTTCCGCCGACCTCGCACGACAGCGACAGCTTGCCGTCCGAGAATGCACCTGCACCCGAAAATCCCGTTGTGATATGGCAGTAGGGCTTACAGTTCATACAGTGCTTTGTTTTTGCCTTAGGACAGCTTCTTTTTTCTACCGAAGCACCCTTTTCGATTATCAGAATTTTTTTGTCTGAGCCGTTTCTGACCATTTCAATTGCGGTGAATATTCCCGCAGGTCCCGCTCCTACAATTACTACATCGTATTTCAATTACTTTTCTCGCCTTTCCGTTTAGCAACAACACGGCGTTTTACCGCTCCTTTGCAGAAAAACGCCGAATTACACTAATATAATTATTTTGACACAATTCGAGCTTAAAGTCAATATCAAACCGACACAAAAATGAACTTTTGTGAATTATTTTTATTCCGCTTCCGGTAAAGCGGAGAATATAGTACAGTTTACGGAAGAATAAACATACTTTACCGATACAAAAAACAGTTGTTCAATGCGTATATCCCTATTCTATTATCTGCAATAATTATACGGAAATTATATCCGAAGACCGACAAAAGTAATTTTTACAAAAAAAGCACTTGACATAAGTCCGAAATCGGATTATAATATCTCTCAGTCCGATTTCGGACTTAAACATTTGCCGACAAGGAGAATCAGCTTGGATAACAAAAACAACAGGAAAAAACTGTATGAATATAATAATGTACTGAAATCAATAGATGATTGCTACCGGAATATAGCAAAGCGCTACGGGTTTTCGGAAGCGGCTTTCTGGACGCTGTACACACTGCGTATGGAGCCCGGCAACATAACGCAGAGCGATGTATGCACCGTGCTGTATCAGCCTAAGCAGACGGTAAACTCCGCACTGAAAAAGCTCGAAAGCGAGGGGTATATAACGCTTACTCCGGCAGGTGCGCACACAAAGAATATCAGCCTTACAAAAAGCGGAACAAAGCTGTGCGAACAGACGGTAGATAAGGTGATAGAGGCGGAATGCGCCGCACTCGGCAATATGACAGATGAAGAAACCGAGAATATGACTGCGCTTATGAAGCTGTACAGCATACTTCTTAAAAGTCAGACGGCAAAAATATAAAGATACAAAAGGAGAACAAAGGGAAAATGAGCAAGATAAAACTTTCGGATCACTTTACTGTGGGACGGCTTTTCAGGTTTGTACTGCCGTCGGTGGCTATGATGGTGTTTATATCTATATACGGCGTGGTTGACGGCTTTTTCGTATCGAATTTTGCCGGCAAGACCTCTTTCGCATCTATCAATCTTATAATGCCGTTTGTAATGATACTCGGCGGCGTGGGCTTTATGGTCGGCACGGGCGGAACGGCGCTTGTTTCGCAGAAGCTCGGCGAGGGTGACGAAAAGACCGCAAAACGCTATTTCACAATGATGATAATGCTGACGGTGATACTCGGTGCGGTACTCACAACATTCGGCCTTATCTTTACCGAAAACGTTGCTGTGTTCTTCGGCGCAACGCCCGAAATGCTGGGCGACTGTGTGCTTTACGGCAGAATAGTAATTTCCTTTACAACGGCTTTTATGCTCCAGAATGTATTCCAGAGCTTTTTTATTGCCGCCGAGAAGCCTAAACTCGGACTTATCTCAACTATTATGGCAGGCTGTACGAATATCATACTTGACGCTGTATTTGTAGGTCTTATGGGCTTTGGCGTTGCAGGTGCGGCATTTGCTACGGGCATCAGCGAATGCGTCGGCGGAATATTCCCTCTTATCTACTTTCTCCGTCCGAACTCAAGCATACTGCGTCTTACTAAGACAAGGCTTGAGATAAGGACGCTCCTGCGTGCCTGCGCGAACGGTTCATCGGAGCTTATGTCGAGCATTTCCTCATCGGTCGTAAGTATAATCTACAACTTTCAGCTGATGAAATACATCGGCGAAAACGGCGTTTCGACCTTTGGCGTAATGATGTATGTGCAGTTTATTTTCATAGCGATATTTGTCGGATATGCTATCGGATGTGCACCCGTGATAGGCTTCAACTACGGAGCGCAGAACCGTTATGAGCTGAACAATATGCTCAAAAAGAGCCTTTGCTTTGCGGCAATAGCGGGAGTTACGCTTGTCGCACTGTCGGCGGTGCTTGCAAGCCCTCTCGCAAAGATATTTGTCGGCTATGACGCAGAGCTTTACGAGCAGACACGCCACGCTTTCAGGATATTCTCGCTGTGCTTTTTACTTGCAGGCTTCAATATATTTACCTCATCGTTCTTCACCGCACTCGGAAACGGCGCTATCTCTGCGGCTGTGTCATTTATGAGAACGCTTATATTCCAGGTTTCAAGCATCCTTATACTGCCCCTTATTTTCGGTGTTGACGGTATATGGATGGCGAATGTTGTGGCGGAATTTTTCGCTTTCCTGCTGTCGCTGATGTTCCTTATCATAAAGAGGAAGAAATACGGATATTGGCAGAAAGGCGCTGAGGCGGCTGTAGCAAAAAGCACAACAGAGTAAGGCGGAATTTCGTCAAAATCACCTTTGAAAAATCTGCGGATTTCTGATAAAATAAATATGTACGAAAGTGCCGTGAGAGTGCATAGCTATCGGCAATATGCTCATCATCTCTCCGATAATTACCGCTGTGGCAATAAAGGAGGTGCGATGATGAAACGTGTTAAGTCGGCTTGTATATTTCAGACGCTTATATTCTCTCAGAAGGAAGATTGCGGACTATCAAAGGAACTGCAGACAAAATATAATCACGAAGAAGTTGAAAAGTACAAAAAGGCTCTCGAAAAAGCTAATACCCGTTATGTGATCACCGAGGTGACGGAACAAAGCGACGGTTCTGTTCTGATCAAGGTGCGGAAGCATTATAACGACAAAACTGATACGGGCGACTATTTTGAGATCTGAAACAAGAGCAATTGACAGAATAACCGCAAAATAACCCGTATTATGCAGTAATCGGCGGCTCGGTCATCAAACCGGGCCGCTGATACTTTTATAAATTATTATCATCATTTTTATTTTGCTGGAGATAGAACATGGCTTTTTGCATTTCGATTTCAGCTTTTAATTCTTCTTCGGTCGGAAGATATAATTTGTATTTTGAAGCAAACAGCTGTTCATTACCGTGCATTACAGAATAACGTGCTATATCTTCATCGGTATCGGCACACAATATGATACCAATTGTCGGATTATCTCCCTCGCTGCGCTTCATTTCATCGTACATACGTATATACATATCCATTTGTCCGACATCACCATGTGTAATTTTCTCGGTTTTCAAATCAATCAGCACAAAACATTTAAGTATATAATTGTAAAAAACAAGGTCTATGAAATAATCTTGTTTTTCTGTATGAATATGCTGTTGTCTGGCAACAAACGCATATCCCTTTCCTAATTCCATTATAAATTTCTGCAAGTTTGACAGTATATTTTTCTCTAAATCACTTTCGGTAAAATCTGTATTTGATTCAAGCCCAAGGAATTCGGTAATAATCGGATTTTTGATAAATTCAAGTTTATCAATTTTATAAGTTTGTGTTTTATCGAGCATTTCTTTTTGCACAGGCTCTATATTTTGTGCCTTTAATATTCTATAGTAATATTGAGAAGATATATTTCGTTGAAGGGTGCGTACGCTCCAAGTTTGTTGCATAGCTTCATTCTGATACCATGAACGTGCAACATCATCTTTCACCTGCAGAAGAATTGCGTAATGTGACCATGAAAGCAAAATATCAGATTTTCCTGACGGTGTCTGGAAAATCTGCGGATAAGTTTTATAGAACGAATAGAAAGTGTACAAATTAGATTTTGTATATCCTTTTCCGTATTTTGATGTTAACTCTTTAGACAGCTTTGAGATAACATTAGCTCCGTATTCGGCACGACCGGCACCTTTAAGGCTTTCTTCGGCGATTCTGTGTCCGATAAGCCAGTTCCTTTTAATTAAAGCGATATTAACCGAATTGTAAGCGCTTTTTTGCGCCGCTTCAATAATGCCGCACATATCGCTGAATATATTATCAGTTTGCTTATAATTATCCATAATATCATTTTTAACAGAATCGGTAATAATATTCTTCAAATTATAATTGCCCCCTATTACAAAGAATTATTTTACTTCCTCCCATTCAGCCCGAACTTCCTTGTATACGCATCGAAGTCGACATAGCAGTGATCCATATCAACATCGCCGTCAATGCCGCTGATACTGCCCTTCCACGAATACTGCCACAGGAAATAGGTGCCGCTGTATGCGGGCTTGTCGGTGTCAACGTGAGCTACCCATACGGGATATTTTGAAAGCGCCGACATATCAAGACAGCTGTTTAAGAACGATGCATAGGAGTATACCACCGGTATATACCCCGCATTTGCTATTTCCTCGCAGAATGCCTCTGTCATTGATGTCAGCGTCTGTTTTGAGTAGCCGTTTTTTATGTACCACTGGTCTTCTATGTCAAATACAACGGGATAGCTTACATCATAGCCGCGTATAAGGCTGAGTACAAACTTCGCTTCGTCCCTTGCCTCCTGCACCGTTTCGGCATAGCAGTAATGATATACTCCGACAGGTATATTATTCTGCATAGCACCTTTCATATTACGATGGAAATATGTATCGCTCGTCATAGGATATTCATCGCTTATCCTGCCACGGCTTGAACGGATCATAGCAAAGTCTATTCCCGACTTTTTCACCTTTGCCCAGTCTACCGTGTCGCCCTGCGCCCACGAAACGTCAATTCCTGTCAGTGCGTCTGTCGTGTAGAGCGAGATCGTTTCTACCGACATTGCCGATGCGTCTGTCGCTCTGCGGTTATCCGTACAGCTTCCGCTTCCGCTGTTGGTGAACATACCGCCGAGCTTATATGAACAATCCGCTCCGAGCGTCAGGCTTCCCTTGTTTACCGTTTCACAGCCGCTCATTATTTCAAATTTACCGTCTATGTATGAAGTGCCGCCGAATGTAGTCTTGCCCGACAGGCTGATCTCGCCGTATGACGTGAATGACGAATTTATGCTGACACTTCCGGTGAAAGCGGTCTGTGCTGTTTCGGAAAGGAGAACCGTTCCCAATGTTGTCACCGTCGATTTTCCTCCCGAAGAGAATGTGCCGTCAACACTCAGCTGTGAGCCGCTTTCGGTTTTCAGCGCGCCCATTGTTATAAGTGAAGCGCCATTGTCTATAACGAGGTTTCCCGATACGACAAGGGTCTTACCGTTTGGCACGGTGGCAGATGAGCCCGCAAGCACCACCATAACGGTATCTTTAGGTATTTTTATGTTGCCGCTGAGGGTTATGTTATTTTTTATGTAATACGTTCTCCCTGCTGCGGGTGCACTTATGCCGTCCCATGAATAAGGGTCTGCCGCCGCCGCTACAGGCAGCGATACGGAACAGAATATAAATATCGCCGATAAAACCGAGGCGATAATACGCTTTTTGATCTTCATTTGCTTTTCCTTTCAGTTGTCCGGGTGCCGTATGTTATGATAGAGCCGGACACCTATCCAAGATAATTATGTCATATCCGCCGCCGTTTGTCAATATTCATCTTGTTGTGCCGCAAAACGACATTTAAATTTCGTCAATACGACAAGCGGTGGGGCTTTGCATTTGTGCATAGTTACAAATAAATCTGCGCGATCTGTTATTGACAGCACTATAAAAAAGGGTTATAATCTCTATGTCTGCGGGTTATGCCAGAATAAAAAGAAACGGTACAATATATATGAATAAATATGTAAGAAATATGACACAGGGCAGTGAGCTCAGGCACATACTTCTGTTCACTCTGCCGCTGCTTGCGGGAAATCTGTTCCAGCAGTTTTATAATATAGTGGACTCGGTGATAGTCGGACGTTATCTCGGTCACGAGGCTCTGGCGGCAGTCGGTGCTACAGGTTCGATAACGTTCCTGTTCTATACGCTGTGCAACGGTCTTTCTGCGGGCGCGGGTATACTGATAGCGCAGAGCTTCGGTGCGGGAAAGCATGACGATGTGCGGCGATTTATCACGAACTCGGCTTATGCACTCGGCTTTGTCGGACTGGGACTTACGCTGATCTCGGTCACGGCGGCGCATCTGCTTTTACAGCTTCTTGATACGCCGCAGAATATCCTTGAAAGTGCTACAGACTATATGCGCACCGCCTGTGCGGGAACTATCGCCGTTGCCGGCTACAACTGGATAAATTCGGTACTGCGTGCGCTCGGCGACTCGAAAACTCCGCTGTACTTCCTTATAGTCGCAAGTATACTTAATGTCGGACTTGACCTGCTTTTCGTAATGGTATTCGGTATGGGCGTTGTAGGAGCGGCGCTTGCTACAGTTATAGCACAGGGTGTTTCGGCAGTCGGAAGCATACTGTTTGCGGTAAAGAAGAATGAATATTTCCGTATGGAAAAAGAGCATTTGAAACTGCGCAAGGAGCATTTTATGCGCTGTATGAAAACAGGTACGCCTATAGCGCTTCAAAATGCGCTTGTTTCTGTATCGATGATCTCTCTGCAGAAAACCGCAAACTCATTCGGAGATATAGTAGTTGCGGCATACACGGCAACAATGCGTGTCGAACAGCTGATACAGCAGCCGTTCAACTCACTCGGCACGGCACTGTCTACCTTTGCGGGTCAAAATGTCGGTGCGGCAAAGCCCGAACGTGTAGTCAGAGGATATCACCGTTCAATGCTTATATCCACCGCATTCGGGCTTGTCATGCTCGGTGTGTTTGCTCTGACTGGCAGATATATTGTCGGCTTTTTCGTCGGCGAGGAGCAGGTCATCGATATTGGCGCAAAGGCACTTTTATTGTCTGCGTTCTTCTATGTCCCGCTCGGTTTTATCCATACAACAAGAGGGCTTTTAAACGGTGCGGGCGATGTAGGCTTTGCGTTTCTCAACGGACTTGCCGAGGTAATAGGCAGAATAGGCTTTGCGGCAATACTTGTCCATATACCCGGTGTCGGAATGTGGGCGGTGTGGACTACCACCTGTCTTACATGGGTACTGACCGCTGTGATGTGCCTTATCAGATACAAGGGCGGCAAATGGCGCAGAAAATGTCTTGTCGATCTTGAAGAAAACGATCCAAAGGAGGCAGATATATGTTGAGCAATAAAACACACTCTGAAAAGAACGATACCGTTCTTCTCGCACACGCCGCGTTGCTTTTAGTGATGTCGCTTCTTGTGGCGGTACAGGGCGTATTTGAAATAATCGACTATATGCCGCACATAATCTCGGCAGGCTGTGTAAACTGCGCCGCATATGCGGCATCGATCCCCACAACGCTTATAATGTATATATGGTTTTCGCTATCGGCGGCAGTTTACTATTACAGAGATTCAAAAAAAATGTTCAGGCTTATCCCTATCACCTGCATTATCGGAGTAGCACCGAGTCTTGTTTATGATCTCTCATTCATAGCCGAAAACGGATTTGTTTCCGGCGGCGAGTATAACGTAACTCTGTATCTTATTATGGATATAGCACTGCTTTTGGATTCGGTGGTCATGATACAGCTGGTGCGCGGTACGATGACAAGAAATACAGCAATGATCTGCCCGACAGTTTATCTTATAACAAGTCTTATTTATTTTTCGAGCGTTTTCGTATTCTACGGATCGGTCGAAGGTACTAATTTTATGGGATATTATTTCTGCAACAGTGTGACAAATATTATTTTTTCGCTATCGCTGTACAGCTTTGTGAATGTGATATACCCCAAAAAACAATAAAACGGAGTGAAACAGATGGATAAAAAATACATAGCGCTGACTTTTGATGACGGTCCGAACACCGTCACTACACCGCAGGTGCTTGAAATGCTTAAAAAGCATAATGTTACCGCAAGCTTTTTCCTGGTCGGCAACAACATAAACGAGGAAAGCGCCAAGGTAGCGCGCGAATGCTTTGAATACGGCTGTGAGCTATGCAACCACAGCAGAACGCACAGCGCTATGCCGCAACAATCAAGCGAGGAAATCAAAGCGGAAATAAAATATACCAATGAAAAGATAGAGCGGATAACGGGCGGTATTGCCCCTAAATTCTTCCGCCCGCCGTATATAGCGCTGTGCGACAGTATGTATGACGATATACCGCTGACCTTTATCTGCGGAAACGGCGCGGAGGACTGGCTTGACGAGATATCGGCAGAGGAACGCAGTAAGCGTATAATTGAGCAGGCTCGCAGCGGTATGGTGATACTTCTTCACGATATGGAGGGAAACTTCCGCACTGTTCAGGCGCTTGACACGATAATCCCTGAGCTTAAAAAGCAGGGTTATACATTCGTGACGGTAAGCGATCTGTTTGCAAAGTGCGGCATTACACCTCAGCACTGTAAAATTTATACAAATGTACTGACGGACTAATAAACGCAGATGGAGTTACAAGGCTGTAGCTCCTGCACTCCCCTTCTCTCAATGCGGCGTTACGCATCAGCACAAAAAACTTACGCAAACGTGCTGACGGATCAAAAAATGCAAATAGTGTCGCAGGGGCGGTAGCCCCTGTATTCTCCCCCTTCCACGTGGAGGGGGCAGGGGGTAGGGATAAAATATCCTTTTTAAAAATTTATATTACGCTACAGCACACAGATCAAAAATCTTTACGAAACCACTTGACAACCCAGATTTAATATGATATAATAATCACGCTGTTCTAAAGACAGCAGGTCGGTTTTCCGCTAAAGAGCTTTTGCTCACCTGCCGAGGAATGGGAAGAATAATGGATTTTCTGCCCTTTTCTGTCTTACAGAGGAGGGCATTTTTTAAATGTTTTTCCTTTTTACGAACAGTAAATCACGAAAGGAGAAAACAATATGCCTAGTGAGAAAGTTTTACAGGTAAAGCAGAATTACGTTGCTGAACTCGCTGAAAAGCTCAAGAAGTCCGCTTGCGGTGTACTCGTTGATTACAGCGGTATCACAGTTGCCGACGACACAGTTCTCAGAAAGGAACTTCGTGAGGCAGGTGTTGACTACTTTGTAGTTAAGAACACACTTTTAAAGCGTGCGGCTGAGATCGCAGGCGTTGAGGGTATCGAGGACGTTCTTGAGGGAACAACAGCTCTCGCACTTTCAGAAGACGACATCGTAACTGCACCTAAGATCCTGTTCAAGCAGGAAGAAGCAAGCAACGGCTCATTCTCAATCAAGAAGGGCTTCGTTGACGGCAAGGGCATCAGCAAGGACGAGGTTGTTGCATACGCAAAGCTTCCTACAAAGGAAACACTGCTTGCACAGCTGGTATTTATGCTTCAGTCCCCTATCCAGAAGCTTGCTATCGCTGTAAGCGAGATCGAGAAGAAGCAGTCCGAATCAGCAGAATAATTTTTGCACGGACAAACGCGGCGGCATAATTACAGCCGCAACACAAACAATGAAAACATATTAACGGAGGATAATTAAAATGGCTTCAGAGAAAATTTTAGCTATGATTGAAGAAGTAAAGGGCTTATCAGTATTAGAGCTCAACGAGCTCGTTAAGGCTCTTGAAGAAGAATTTGGTGTTTCTGCAGCAGCAGTTTCAGTAGCAGGCCCCGCAGCAGGCGGCGCAGCAGCAGCTGAAGAAAAGACAGAATTTGACGTAGTTCTCGCATCATTCGGTGATGCTAAGATGGCTGTTATCAAGGCTGTTAAGGACGTTTGCGGTCTTGGTCTTAAGGAAGCTAAGGAGCTCGTTGAGGCTGCTCCTAAGGCTATCAAGGAAGGCGCTTCTAAGGCTGAAGCTGAGGAAATCAAGGCTAAGCTCGAAGAGGCTGGCGCTAAGATCGAACTTAAGTAAGTTCTGCGCTGAATACACGCTTTTTCAAAGGACGGGTTTTTACCCGTCCTTTTTGTTATGCATAGATTTTATTTTCAGCTTGGCGGAAATGATTTATGTTTTTACTGCGATAGCAGGCTACCGATAGTTCTCTTTGTAGGACAGCACTTCTCGGGTTCGCTATTCTGTGCGATGTGTTTATGTTTTTTGGCTTAGCGGAAATGGTCGGTGTTTTTTACTATGGTAGCAGGCTACCGATAGTGCTATTTGCCGGATAGCACTTCTCGGGTTCGCTATTCTGTGCAATGTGTTTATGTTTTTTGGCTTAGTGGAAATGGTTGATGTTATTTACTATGATAGCGGGCTACCGATAGTACCTTTTGCAGGATAGCACTTCTCGGGTTCGCTATTCTGTGCGATAACGTTGCTACTATGAACGAGGGAAAGAACCAAAGGGACTAGGGAGAGGGACTTGCAGCCCCTATCCCTATCCCTTAGGTTCTCTCCCTCGTGCTCCCTCTTTCCTTACTCACACCCTTACCCCGCAAGGGTGTTGGTTATAAGACACACAAACGACTGAGTTTTAAAAGTTTGTATAAGCGGGTCGCTGACGCTCACTTAGTCCCATTTTAGTACAGATATCTCAGGATAGTAGCGTTCTTTTTTGATAGTCGGTGATAGTGCAGTTGCACCGAAACATTCACGAAATTATTAACAACTTATCAGTATGGATATGGTTTCAGCGTTGTTGTCGATATATTCTATTATACTGCCGCATTGATTTTTATTTACTCTAACAATTCATTGTATTTGCTATCGCATTATCTTTTTGTACACATATTTTCAGGATAGTAGCGTTCTTTTTTAATAGTCGGTGACAGTGCAGTTGCACGGATTTACTCACGAAATTATTAACATCTTGTCGGTACGGAAGCTGTTTTCAGCGGTGTTGGCTGTAATTTATTGTCTTGGCATTTTTACAATATATTGCACCGAAATTTCAATGAAATTTCGATAAAATAAGGAGCTGTGATGAAATTTTTGGATTTCGTCACAGCTCCATTTTTATGTCCGTGCGAATACGGCAAAATCAACTGCCGCAGGGTCGCATTTTTCTATTGTATGATATATCTCGGCAAGCGTTGAACCTGTCGTGGTTACATCGTCAATTACAAGAACGTGTTTGTCTTTAAGAGCATTCTCATCGGTAACGGCGAAACAACCTTTAAGATTTACAAGACGCTTTTCTCTGCCAAGGGATTTTTGCTGGGCTGTCTTTTTGATCTTGGCAACAGCGGTCACTGTCGGTATACCTGTAAGCTCGGTTATCTCACGGCATATCTTTTCGGTGTGGCAGTAGCCCTTTCTCACTTTATCGGTGTGGTATATCGGCACAGGGAGAAGAACATCGGGGAGTGTATCAAAGCTTTCCGTTATCTTTTGCATAAGCGTATATGCCATAAAGCTTATCTTACCGCCGTCACGATTTCGCTTTGCGCCTAAAACTATATGTTCTGAACTGCTATTATATCTGCACACGCTGATAAGTCTGCCGCCGCAGAGGACTTCTTCTTTGCTGCAATATTGGAAATTGTCCGCACAATCGTTGCAGATATAATCCATTCTTCCTATTACCTTATTGCACGCAGGGCAACGGTTGGGAAAAAAGAAGTCGAGAAGTATCCTTTTAAGCTCGTACTTATTCATCATCGTTTTCATCTATGAAAGGATTACGTATCTTTGTCGGCTTTATTATACCGTCAAGCAGGCGCTTGGCGGTGCTCCTGCTTACCGCGCTGTCCGAACGTCTGCGTCTGTCAGAACCCGGTATATCCTCGCTGTCGGTAAGATCGTCTATGCTCGGCGCATCAAGCTTTATGACCGGTGCTGTATGGCTGTGTTGCCCGCCATTTGGCTTTGCCGGCTTTATTGCATCGGTTTTTTCTGCTTTTTCGGATATTTCCGGGACAGCTGTTGACGGAAGTATGTCAAAGTCATCCGAAGTCAGGCGTTCGCCGTCACTGCGTATTTCGGGGTACAGCGCTGTAATGCCATCAGACTGCTCTGACTGCGTTGTTTCGACTGTATGTCTGTACATATTTGCGGCATAGCTGCTCTTCGGAGTAGCTGTTTTTCTGATGTTGTAGTCCGCTTTTGCAAATTCACCCGCAAAGCCTGTATCTACAGCCGCTTCACTTTTCCTGTCAGGAGTGGACTTATCATATGTGTTGCTGTTTGCGTTGCTTGTATCTGTATGCGGCGTGTCGGCTTCCGGTTCGCCAAAAGAGCCAAAGCTGAAAATGTCGTCAAGAGGCTTGAAATCGTGGTCGGCTGTGACCTTTTCAAGCTTTGATATTTCTTCTTCAAATGCACCGTCAAACGGATTATCAAATACGGTCACGTCAAGATTTTCGGTTTCTTCCGCTTTCATAACGTGCACCGGTTGTTTCGGCGTGGTATCGGGTATTTGCTCCGGCGGCTGAGCCGATATTCTTTCCTGCTCGCGCTCGAGCAGTTCGCGCTCCTGTTCCTGCTTCCTGCGGCGCTTCTCCTGCTCGTAAAGCACACTGCGGTCAACACGCTCAAATACGAACGGCTTTACTTCGGGCTGTTTCGCAGCATTGCTCTGTGTATTATCAGTTGCCTGCTCAGGCTGTTTTTCTGCGACAGGCTCAGTGGGTTTTACAGGTGCAAAATGCAGGTCGTGAGAGTAATTCTCAAACTCGCGGAACTCCGCAACACTCAGCGTATTATGCAGTATGCTTTCCTTTATCGCCATAAAGCTCTGATACCATTCTGCAAAATCACGCTGTGTCAGGTCAACGTTTATGCGCTTTGACATATATGTGTACAGCTCTTTTGTCATATCCTCAAGCCGTCTTATCTCGTCTGCCGTTCTCGGCGGGGTAGCAGTGCTCAGTTCAAGACAGGTACGTCCGCCGGGCTGTGCCTTATCGCAGTAATCGTAATCATAATCCTTGTCACGCAGATAGTATTCCCCACAACGTGCACAGCGCTGTAATATTCCTCCGCTTTCAAGCAGAAGATCTATTTCAAGGTCGATGACTGCTTTTAGACTGTCGGAAACGTAAACCTTTTTCGGCAGAGAACGCATTGTCGTTATTATGGTATTCAGTACTGAGTCGGGCTTTTCGGGAATATAATTTTTGATCTTAGCAAACACATCCATAGCTTCGCTGTCGGAATGCATTGATGAGAAAGGACGGTGTACAGCATCGTCATAGTCGATCTCAGGCAGTGCAGAGCCTGCTATAGCCTTTGAGATATTGGAGGTTATAAACGGCGCTGACGGCAGTCTGCCGACCGTGTATACCTTTGCGGCTGTGAAGCACTCCGAGGGGTAGCCCATCTCGTTTGCGGCTACACTGAAAGAAAGGTCAAAATAATCGCGCTTGGCGTATGCCTGTTCAAGGGTCACTTTTTCGCCGAATACAAAATCTATTTTACGCTTTGCGTATTCCTGAAGCCTGAGCAGGCTCACCCAACGGTTCACCGCCTTGTTGTGACGATATTCGGTCAGCCTTGTGAATATAAGCTTTTCAAAGGGATTTTTAGCGTTTATCAGTTCGTTCCACAGTGATGATATGCCAAGTCCTTTTTCTCTGCAAATGTATTCGATGAAAAGATCCTGAACGACCTTTTCATATCCGCTGTGGATATTCGCTTCTACATATTTGTGGCACGCTCCGAGAGAATTACGCAGTGCGACTATATCTTCAAGACGGTATTCGCCGCTTGTCATACAACGCTTGCAGTAGTCCGTACAGCGTTTGATAAAGCCCGAAAAGTCATAATCTGCAAACTTCAGGACAGACTGCGGATAGTTAAGCGCATATATTTCACTTGAATTTATGCCTGTCAGGTTTACTGTACGTCTTATGCTCATATCCGCATATCCTTTCGCTGCTTACGATCAATAATCTTCTTCTGCGGCTGTATCTTCTGTAACCGCGTCAAAGTTGAACTCGCGTTTTCTTCCGTCTACATAGAGAGTATGCTTGTCTTTCCATGTTACATCGGCGGGCTTGTTGTAGTCAGATGTGATTATGTGCAGTCCGTTCATTGCGTTTCTGCATTCAAGGAACGGAAGGCTGATATCTCCGTCTGTCTGTTCAAGATAGAAGGATACGGACCGGCTTGCATCATTCTCGGGATCGACATAGAGCACTATCCTGTACTGCTTGTCGGGGGAGTAGCGGTAGCTTGTGCTTCTTCTTGAAAGATCAACGTCCATAAGGGTGATATTGCCGAACAGCATCTTGAAGGTCAGGTAAACAAGTATGCCGACAACATACATTATAAGATAGATAGTGCCGAGGACTATCTTTGTGGTTTCGCCCATTCCGGAAAGGAAGAATATAAGTACACTCGCAACTATCGGCGGTATAGCCGCGAACCAGTTTCCAAAGCCGAAGAGCAATATCGCAAAGGCGATAAACGGCGATACCATCGCAACTATCCTTGTTATTATCTGCTTTCTTGTGAACAGCATAAGTCCGAAGAATATAATATTTATAAAAATGTATGTCGTTACGAGCGCTCCCTGATGAGTAGGCTCAAGATAATAGCCCATCATAAGCCATGCCACAAATCCGAGAAATACCGGATAGCCGAGTGACAGAACAGATACGCCGAGCTTAAACCATCTATTTGTCAAAAAGTTGATTACTTTTTCCATTTGCTTTCCTTTCAGTTTTGCAAAACGCAAACGTTTGTTTTACAGCATTACTTATTATATTTTATACTAAATCGCCGTAAATTTCAAGACTTATTTCGATATAGGGACGTTTTTTCTGGTAGAAAGCGGGTTTTGTATGTAATTCTTTGCAAAAAACAAGGGTGATAATCAAAAACGTTTCGGAAAAATGTGAAATAGCGTGCCGAAAATCACGGAATTTTGTGAAAAGACAGCTTAAAATCATTGGAATTTTGTGAAATTCCGGCTTGAAAACAGCGGAATTTTGTGTTAAAATGTAGATGCAAGCTCATTGCAAAACGATATTTTGCGTTGCGTCAGATCTTGCACGAAAAACGGAGGGAACAATGGAACGTCTTAAAAGAAAAACAGATGTATTTTTGCTCAAGTGGAAAAACTCAGCGGATAAACTGCCGCTGATAATCAAAGGCGCACGGCAAATAGGAAAGACAGAAGCGGTTGAGCACTTTGCAAGGAATAATTACAAAAATATTGTTGAAATAAATTTTGCGCTCCAAAAGCAGTATAAAAGTATTTTTGACGATGGGTTTGAGGTTGATACAATAATCAGGAATATTTCACTGAAAAACCCCGATTTTGAATTTACGGCGGGTGATACTCTAATTTTCTTTGATGAAATGCAGGACTGCATAAACTGCGCTACCTCACTTAAAGCATTCGCCATTGACGGTAGGTATGATGTTATATGTTCCGGTTCGCTTATGGGTATAAATTATAATCAGATAGAATCGAACAGCGTGGGGTACAAGGAAGACTATGAGATGCATTCGCTTGATTTTGAAGAGTATCTATGGGCTAAGGGCTATAAGACGGAACAGATCGGAATGTATTATGAAAAGATGCTGACTCTTACGCCTCTGACAGATAACGAGTATAGCGCTATGCTTGAAAACTTCCGCGAATATATGGTGCTCGGCGGAATGCCTGCAGTAGTATTCAGGTTTATAAAGCAGAAGAATTACAGTGGGACACTGAAACTGCAAAAGCAGCTCCTGCTTGATTACGAGGAGGACATAACAAAGTATGTGCAGGGGCTTGACAAAGGAAAGGTACTTGATATATACAGAAAGATACCTGTTTTTCTCGGGAAGGACAATAAGAAATTTCAGATATCAAAGGTGAGAAAATCCGCCAGAAGCAGGGATTATATAGGGGTGGTCGAATGGCTTGACAATGCGGGAATAATAAATGTTTGCCATTGTATGTCCGTTCCGGAGCTGCCGCTTAAGGGTAATTACGACCCGACAAACTACAAGCTGTATTTCAGGGATACCGGACTGCTTATCGGTTCGCTCGATGATGAGGTTCAGGAGGATCTCAGAAACAATCAGAATTTCAATACGTATAAGGGTGCTATATATGAAAATGTTGTAGCCGATATGCTGGTGAAACAGGGCTATAGACTGTATTATTACAGAAACGAAAAGGGCACACTCGAGATGGACTTTTTCGTGCGTGATGCCAATTCGCTTATTCCTGTTGAGGTCAAAGCGGACGATGCTTCAACACCCTCGCTGAATGCACTTATCGATAAGGACAAATATCCGGATATAAAATACGGTATCAAGCTTGCAAACAGGAATATAGGATATAACGGAAAGTTTTTTACATTCCCGTATTTCATGACATTTATGCTAAAAAGATATCTGGCTGACAAGCGAAGAAAACTGCCGATGCTATAAATAGAAGCGACACCGCGAAAATGCGGTGTCGCTTTTTTGTACGGTTTACTTACTATATATTACGCTATCGACCATGTGCTACCTTTAAGCTGTTTATCAGCCATATCGGTATAGATGCCGCCGTTTCCGTAAAGCACATCGGGTGCGCCTTGCTCGGCGACCGTGCCGTCTGCGAGAACTACTATCTTGTCAGCGCCCGCAACGGTTCTCATTCGGTGGGCAATTATGAGGACAGTCTTATCTTTGATAAGGCGGGATAATGCCGACTGGATAAGCGTTTCGTTTTCAACATCGAGCGATGCGGTAGCTTCATCGAGAAGTATTATCGGGGAATTTTTAAGGAATGCTCTTGCTATTGAGATACGCTGACGTTCGCCGCCTGACAGCTCACAGCCGTTTTCGCCTATCACAGTGTTCCACTTATCGGGGAGCTTTTCGGCAAATTCATCACAGTTTGCGAGCTTTGCGGCAGCTATTACCTCTTCATCGGTCGCGTCCTTTCTGCCTATGCGTATATTTTCAAGGATTGTATTGTTGAAGAGGGTCACGTCCTGGAATACGATAGAATAGAGCGAAAGCAGTGTTTCGGGGTCGACCTGCGATACGTCCATGCCGCCGACTGTGACCTTGCCGCTGTCGGCATCCCAGAAACGTGCGGCGAGTCTTGAAACGGTGGTCTTACCGCCGCCGGACGGTCCGACCAGTGCGGTGACTTCACCCTGCTTTGCGGTGAAGCTTACGTTATGCAGCACACTTTCACCGTCTTTATATGAGAAGCTTACATCGTCAAAGCGTATGTCATAACCGTTGTTTGTAAGCTTGTTTGTGCCTGTTTGTTCATCGTGCAGGAGAATTTCGTTCATTCGCGCTATATTGGTATCGGCACTTATCACTGCGGCAAAATTCTGTAAAGCTGCCTGTAACGGCTCATAAAGACGTGAAGCTACCAGCAGGAACATAAAAAATGTCAGCAGTCCGATCTCTCCCCGAGCTATCAGCATACCGCCTGTAAGAGCGACAGTGCCTATGCCGAGCTTAAGTACAGTGAATGACGAGGTAACAAAAGATGCTGTGGTAAATTCAGCCGTTGTAGTGCAGTGTTCGACATTCTTTATCTTTTCTTTTACGCTTTCAAGGTATTTTTCTTCCGCATTGTTTGCCTTAAGGTCTGTGATGGTTTCGATACATTCCTGTATGCCGTCTGCACAGTCAAGCTTTGCTTTCATATTCTTGCGGGCAGCCTTTTTCTGTATCTTCTTTGACAAGATCATAATGATAAATGAAACAGGAACGACCCAGAATGCCGCAAGAGCCATTCTCCAATCAAATATAAACAGTGAAAGCGCTATAATCACAGTTGAAATTATCGAGCCGACAAGCTCCGGGATAAAATGTGAAAACGCTGTTTCAAGAAAGGCGCAATCAGCCATAAACGCCGAGCTCAGATCGGCAAGGTCGCGCTTTGCAAAGAAGGAGAGCGGAAGCTTTCTGAGCTTTTCCGCAAGTGATATTCTTCTTACTCCGCTTTCTGTATATGTTGCGAAAAAAGTTGCGTTATACTGTAGCGTTGCCGCGAATGCGATGAATGCGAGGCAAAGGACTATTCCTATTATATAGAACCATATTCTTTCTCCCGTGATCGTACCGGACATAAGATCGCTCGCCATAAAATAAAGCAGTGCGACAGGCGGCATAAACGACAGGTTCTGTAATACGCAGGCAAGACAGCCTTTTATAAGGTCTTTTGCACCTTGTCTTGAAAGCGCGTATTTTCTCATAAGCTTCTCTGTCATATGTTTGCCTCCTTTACTTTCCATACAGCCGAGGTTTCGTACTCGCTCAGCATATCGGCGAATATTCCGCCGCTTGCGGTAAGCTCCGCGGCAGTGCCGCTTTCGGTGATTTTTCCGTCACAAAGCACAAATATCCTGTCTGCACTGAGCACTGTTGTCAGTCTGTGAGCTATCATTATTACGGTTCTGCCTTCGGACAGATTGCTCATAGCCTGTTGCACCCTGACTTCGTTATCGGGGTCGGCAAATGCCGTTGCTTCGTCCATTATTACAATAGGGGCGTTTTTCAGCATTACTCTTGCTATGGCTATTCGCTGCTGTTCACCGCCCGAAAGATATATGCCGGCTGTGCCTATGACCGTGTTTTCTCTATCGGGGAGTTTTTCTATTATATCCATACACTGCGCGTTTGTGAGTGCCGCCATGACTTCCTTGCGGGTAGCGGTAGGTCTGCCCATAAGTACGTTTTCGTAGATAGTTCCCTTTATAAGTCTGCTGTTCTGGAATACAAAGGAAACCGTATCCATAAGTGTGCTTTTAGGTATGTCCTTTACGTTTTTTCCTCCGACAATCACGTCACCCTTATCTGTATCAAAGAAGCGTACAACAAGCTGAGCGAGTGTAGTCTTGCCGCTGCCAGACGGACCGACAAAAGCGACTGTCTGTCCCGGCTCGACCCTGAGAGATACATCGTCAATTACATTTTGGCTTTTGTCGTATGAGAACGTGACATTCTTAAGCTCTACCGAGCTGTCGGCAGGAGAAACGCCTGTGCCCTCAGGCAGAGGATTTTCGTTGAGGATAGTATCGATCCTGCCTAAAGCGTCCGTTACTATCATCTCATTTTCACTTGACATCATTATTTTGGTAAGAGTGGTAGCGATTATCGGGGTAAAGATAATGTAAAATATCAGATTGAGCAGGAATGTGCCGTCAACGCCGCCTTGCGTAAATATGATGCCGGCAAGGATAAGAAGCGCGAATATTCCGTTTATGACGGTGATGTAGACTATCATAGGTATGCGTAATTGTTTGGTATATGATATTACCCATTCGCCGTAGCGATCGATAGAAGTTTTAAACTTCTTGAATGAAAATACGGTCTGTCCGAATGTCTTTACGACCGGGATACCTCTTATGTACTCTACCGCCTCGTTTGACATATCGTCAAGTGCGTTCTGATACTCTTTCATTTTTCTCTGCATTTCTTTTCCCGTCATACTCATCATTATAAAGAATGAAAGGACAACCGGAATAAGGCTGATAAGACCGAGCCGCCAGTCGAAGATGAACAGAAAGACAAGCATTACCGCAGGAGTTGCTATTGAGCCCGCCTTGTCTGGTAACTGGTGCGCAAGGTAGGTTTCTGTAGCGGCGGGGGCTTCGTCTATTGTTTTCCTGAGCTTACCGCTTCCTGCTTTTTCGATGACACCTATAGGCAGTTTTGTTATATGGGTGATCGCATCGATGCGCAAATTGGAGGCAATTCTGAATGCGCCGAGATGAGAACACATAAGAGCGCATATGTAAACAAGCATTGAGCCGATAGCCCAGATAACAGCCGCCATGCCGTTAGCGGCAATGTCGGTCGCCTTGGAAAAGTCGGGGTTTACCTCGATCAGTTGTTTTACTATCAGCCACAGATGAATAAACGGCATAAGAGCCATTGCCGCACTTACAGCAGACAGTATCCACGAAAGATACAGGAGTATTTTCCGCTTGCCCGCATAAGACAGCAGTCGTGAAAGGTTTGATTGCTTTTTCAAAATGATCCCTCCGGAAAAATAAAGTATGTTAGGTTTAACTAACTGATTATCGTAATTAAACGCATAAAAGCAAAGCTCTTATGCGTATTACTTATTAAATCAGGTCTGTCCCATTATTTTCATCCAGCCTGCTGTGTAGAAGTCGCGCATTTCCGCCAGATAGGTTTCAGCTTCGTTATAAGGGATATCATGTATAACAAGTTCAAAAAACGTATTGATCATACCGGTCGCTATGATATGCTCTAGGTGCGGGTCAATACGCTTCATACTGTAACCCGATTCTTCAGCTGTCTGCTGATAGGCGTGTGTCGCCTCTACCTCCATTGCCGCCATTTCGTCTACCATAGAGGAATACTTTGTTCCGTCACTGCGGGTGAGAATGATACGCATTTCGTCAAGGTGTTCATAACAGTAATCAAGAATATCATGCAGGCAGTCACCGGATTGTTTTTCGATGCTGATACGCTGTATATCGGCAGGCAAGCTCTGAAACTCGTTCTGAGTTTTTATATATCTGTTCATAACGGTTTCGTAATGCGGTTTTACAAGCGCGTCAAACAAACCTGCTTTATCACCGAAACGTACATAGATCGAGTTTGTGCTGGTGTGCGCGTTTTTGGCTATGGTGCGCAGCGAAGCGTCTTTAAAGCCTTTTTCGAGAAATTCGACTTTCGCACATTCTATCAGCTTATCATATACGCCCTCTATCTGCTTTGCCACATTTTCACCACCATTCATAACGGCGTTTCATAACATCGTTATGATTTTAACACAACGTTTTTTGAATGTCAATAGGCAGAATTAAAAATTTTTGTATGATTTGAAGCTTAAAGCTTCTCAGTCTTAACTTAACATTCTGTATTTACCTGTATATACAGCACTTGTAAAATCGATTTCGGGAAAATACACAAATCGACAGTTAGAATAGCCTAACAAATTAAGTTAGAATAGACAAACTTTTTTGTAAACAGCTTTAGCATTTTCGATTTTGCTTGACAAACTGCCTTGCAGTGAGTACAATATTTTATGTTAGCAAGTGCTAACCTTTTATTTGCTTGCTAAGTTAGTAAACTCTAATTTGATTAGCAGATACTAATATGGTTAGTGATAGCTACACAGGACAAAAGAGAGGATGATGTTCTATGATGCCGCTCATACTTGCATCTGAAGGAGAAGAAAACATCATAAAGAAGATCGGCGGAAGTCCGGAGGTCAAGAAGCATCTTGAAAACTTAGGCTTTGTAGTCGGCGGTAATGTAAAGGTTGTTACAACGGTAAACGGAAATCTTATCGTGAATGTAAAAGAAGCAAGAGTTGCGATAAGTAAGGAAATGGCACAAAGGATCATGATATGATTCTTATGATAGAGGAGGATAACCGATGAAGACATTAAAACAGGCAACTGTCGGCGAAACCGTCAAGGTGGTCAAGCTGCACGGCGAGGGCGCTATCAAGCGCAGAATTATGGATATGGGACTTACAAAAGGTGTTGAGGTTTACGTTCGTAAGGTAGCACCTTTAGGTGATCCGGTTGAAGTGACCGTAAGAGGCTATGAGCTTTCACTCAGAAAAGCCGATGCCGAAATGGTTGAGGTCGAATAAGCCTGCAACCTGAATTTAAACACTTAACAAAATGGGTTAGCTTAAACTAAGCCGTTTACAGAAAGAGAGGAACAATCTTAATGAGTCTTAAGATCGCGCTCGCAGGTAATCCTAACTGCGGCAAAACCACATTGTTCAACGCTCTCACAGGTTCAAACCAGTTCGTTGGTAACTGGCCCGGTGTTACCGTTGAAAAGAAAGAGGGTAAGCTCAAGAAGAGCGACGGTGTAGTGATCACCGACTTGCCCGGTATTTATTCACTGTCACCCTACACACTTGAAGAAGTAGTTGCAAGAAACTATCTTATCGAAGAGCGCCCCGATGCTATCCTGAATATCATCGACGGTACAAACCTTGAAAGAAACCTTTACCTTACAACACAGCTGACGGAGCTTGGCATTCCTGTTGTAATTGCCATCAATATGATGGATATCGTAAAGAAGAACGGTGATAAGATAAACATTGAGGAGCTTTCAAGAGAACTCGGATGTAAAGTAGTCGAGATATCGGCTCTTAAGGGTACGGGAATAAAGGAAGCCGCAGATGCGGCAGTTGAGGCCGCAAAGAACGGCAAGACAGTTCCTATGCATACATTCTCAGGTCCTGTTGAACACACGATCGCACATATCGAAGAAGCCGCTGTACACTCAATGCCCGAAGAACAGCAGAGATGGTACGCTATAAAGCTGTTCGAGCGTGACGATAAGGTCATTGAAAAGCTGAACCTCGACAGTGCTGTAATGGCTCACATTGACGAGGATATAAAGAATGTCGAAAAAGAGCTTGATGATGATGCAGAGAGCATTATAACAAACGAAAGATATGTTTACATAGCAGAAATAATCAAGGGCTGCTACAAGAAGAAATCGGCCGGTCAGCTGACAACCTCGGATAAGATCGATAAGGTCGTTACTAACCGTTTTGCGGCTCTGCCGATATTCGCAGTAATAATGTTCCTCGTTTACTATATCTCAATGGTAACGGTAGGTACTGCCGCTACCGACTGGGCAAACGACGGACTGTTCGGTGACGGCTGGCACTTGTTCGGAATAGGCTCGGCAGATTATGAAGACGCATCAGGTGCTTACTCAGACGCTATGGAAGCTGTAAATGGTTTCGTTACGATAGAGGCTGACAGCGAAGACTTTGATGCCGCGGCTGCTCTTGCGGAACTCAAAGCCTACAAGCCCGAAGGTGACAATCCTTCAGTGCAGATAGATGTAGAGGACGAGGAAACACTTGAGGTAAGCCAGCTTACAGTTTACTACAAGGAGATCCCTGCAAACGCAGATGAAGACACGACACTCGGTATCACTTATCTTGACGCTGTTAAGTATTTTGAAGAGGGCGGCGAAGAAGCATTTGAAGAGCCTGATCCCGCAAACTACGGCGTATGGGTACCCGGTATCCCCGTACTTGTTGAACAGGGCCTTGACGCTGTAAACTGCGTTGACTGGTTAAAGGGCCTTATCCTTGACGGTATTATCGCCGGTGTAGGTGCGGTGCTCGGCTTCGTTCCCCAGATGCTCGTACTGTTCATTCTGCTTGCTATTCTTGAGGCTTGCGGTTATATGGCTCGTATCGCATTCGTACTTGACCGTATCTTCAGAAAGTTTGGTCTTTCCGGTAAATCGTTCATACCGATCCTTGTCGGTACAGGTTGTGGTATCCCCGGTATCATGGCATCAAGAACAATTGAGAACGAACGTGACCGCCGTATGACGATCATGACAACAACATTTATCCCCTGCGGCGCTAAGCAGCCGTTCATAGCAATGATAGCAGGTGCTATCTTCGGTGGTTCGCCGTGGATCGCAACGGGCGCGTACTTCCTCGGTATGGCGGCTATCATCGTTTCAGGTATCATTCTTAAGAAAACTAAGATGTTTGCAGGCGATCCCGCTCCGTTTGTTATGGAGCTTCCCGCATACCACATTCCTACAGTCGGCAACGTACTCCGTTCAATGTGGGAGCGTGGCTGGTCGTTCATCAAGAAGGCAGGCACGATCATTCTCCTTTCAACTATCGTAGTATGGTTCACATCATTCTTCGGCTGGGTAGACGGTGCATTTACAATGCTTACAGAAGAACAGATGGACTGCAGTATCTTAGCTAACATCGGTAAGGCTATATGCTGGATATTCGCTCCTCTCGGCTGGGGCGACTGGCAGGCAACTGTTGCGGCTGTTACGGGTCTTGTTGCAAAGGAAAATATCGTTGCGACAATGGGTATCCTCTACGGAAGCGGCGATGCTACAGTATGGCAGACACTCGCTTCAAGCTTCACAGCAGTAACCGGTATGTCATTCCTCGTATTCAACCTTCTGTGCGCTCCCTGCTTTGCCGCAATGGGTGCTATCAAACGTGAAATGAACAACGCTAAGTGGTTCTGGTTTGCTATCGGTTATGAGTGCGGTTTCGCTTATGTGATCGCCCTTATGATAAACTACTTCGGTAAGCTCTTCACAGGCGCTCTTTCAGGTGCCGGCGATATCATCGGTCTTATCGTTGCAGTGCTTATCCTTGCCGCTCTTATCTACCTTCTCGTTCGTCCTTACAAGGAAAGCAAGAAGCTCGGCGTTAAGGTTAAGGTATCTAAGTAAGTTATTGTTCATTAAAAAGGAGTGATCTTTATGGATCCTATCGTAGGTTCGATAATCGTAGCGGTAATTTTACTTGCAGTGATCATATTGATCATTCACAAGCTTGTGAGTGACAAGAAAAAGGGTAAGTTCACCTGCGGCGGCTGTGTAGGCGGCTGCAGCGGTCACTGCGCCCAGTGCCACGGATGCAGTTCAGCGTCTCAGACTGTGTCACACAAGACAAAGAAATAAAGATCAAAGCGGAGCGATAAAGCGCTCCGCTTTTGCTATATAACGGTAAGTCGGCTTTCAGCTTATAAATGAAAAGCCCAGTACGACAACACCTAAAATCACAAGTATGATGCCTGTAACGCGATTAAGCGTCCGTGCGCTCGCCCTGTTGGCGATCTTTGCGGCTATTCTTGCAAATATAAGCGTGAATATAATGCAGAGGACAAACGGCAAAACATCAGGCATACCTCCTATCGCAAAGTGCGATACCGAGCCCGTCAGTGCCGTAAATGTCATAATGAATACGCTTGTGCCGACTGCGGTCTTGAGCTCATAGCCCATAGCAGATGTAAGCAGCAGAAGCATCATCATGCCGCCGCCTGCTCCGATAAAGCCACAGATAAAGCCGACAAAAGCTCCGCAGACAACCGACTTGATTATCCTTGACTTTGCCGATACGGCAACCATATCGGCTTTTGTGGTCATGACCGGCTTTACGATGAACTTTATGCCGAGGATAAGGGTCATAAATACTGAAAAATTACCCATTGCAACCGATGGCACAAGGCTTGAAACATAGCTTCCGACAACTGTGAATACAAGCACCGTGACCATCATTACAATGCCGTTTTTAATATCAAGGTTCTTGTTTTTGCCGTAAGTATAAGCAGAAACCGCACTTGCAAGTATATCGGACGCGAGTGCTATGCCTACCGCGGTGTATGGCTCAATGCCGAGAAAGGTTACCAGAATCGGGGTTATAACAGCCGCCGCACTCATACCCGCAAAGCCTGTACCGAGTCCCGCTCCGACTCCTGCAAACAGGCATACCAATACAGTAATTACATATTCCATATTCAAAGCTCCTTTTTGCTTGTGATATTATCGGCTATCTTTATATGCAGTCTGTCAAACTCCGATTTTTCTTCTTCCGAAAAGCCCGAGAACAGCAGATCCGCAAATTCAGTCTGCACCGTTTTTCCGTAGTCAGTGACCGATAATGCACTCTTAGTTAAACTAAGATGTATGCTTTTGCGGTTGTTTTCTTTATAGTCGGTGCAGAGATAGCCTTTTTCACACAGTGATTTTATCGAGGTCGATACTTGCGACTTCGGTATTTTGCGTATTCTTGAAATATCCGTGCCGGTATCGTATTGTGGATTGTTTGACAGGAACATAAGTATGTCGGTTTCAGCCGCCGAAAGGGAAAATCTGTTCATGATTTTTTTGCGGTACGAGCCGTACTCGCTCTCCAATGAGAGGATAAACTCCCAAAATTTATTTATTGTCATAAAAAGCTCCTTTTTGTTCTATTTTGAACAATATTATTATAGTTCAAAATAGAACAAAAGTCAAGCAAAAAAATAACGGCATATGAGATGCCGTTATTCAGTCTGTCGAAAAACCTCTTAATTATTAAAAATTGGGTGTCGCTTATTGCTTGCTCTGTTGGTTTTGCGTCGTGCAAAACTTTTGGCAAGCAATCAAAGCATCCTTGCTTTGGGGCGTAGCCCCCGACAGGGTCTAGGGGCGGTAGCCCCAGCAAAATAGCCCCGGCAAGGATGCCGGGCGTGTATGTCACAAGGCTTTGCAGGACGCAAAGCCAACCAAGCATACACAGCCATTTACCACGGGGAAGGGGTTTGGGGTTTCGGCAATGATGCCGATACAGAACGCCCAAAGGCTTTGCAAGGACGCAAAGCCAACAAAGCGTTCTTAAAGGGATAGAGAATTCGCATTATCTTATAAAAAACAGACTTTTTCTACAAGCTGCCGAGAGGCTTATAACCTCCCGTTTTTTCTGTTTACTATTGCTTTTTACATCAATCGGTATTATAATAAGATTATTACTTACAAAGGAGAAATCAGATGGATCTTGATAAATACTTCAAGAAAGCCGAGCTTATACCGGCAATTGTCACCGACATTGATACGGGGGCAGTGCTTATGCTCGCATATATGAACAAGGAGAGCCTTAAGCTGACGCTTGAAACTGGCTATACGTGGTTCTGGAGTCGATCAAGAAAAGAACTCTGGAACAAGGGCTCTACATCGGGAAATTTGCAGAAGGTAATCGACATTCACGCAGATTGCGATGATGATACACTGCTTGTGAGAGTAAAACCTGCAGGTCCTGCCTGCCACACAGGAAGCTACACCTGCTTTTTTAAAGAAATATACAAAAATGATGAGGTATGAAAATGACAGTTTATGAAGAAATTTTTGAAGTAATAAAGGCAAGAAAGGCACAGTATGACGCAGGAAACGCACCTGAAAAGTCATACACCTGCTATCTTTTTGACAAGGGCGTAGACAAGATATGCAAGAAGGTAGGTGAGGAAGCCGCAGAAACAATCATCGCCGCAAAGAACGCCGACAATGACGAGCTTAAAAACGAAATAAACGACCTTTTATATCACGTTATGGTGCTCTGTGCAGACAGGGGGCTTGAATGGTCTGAGGTCGAAGAGGTTCTCAGCGAGCGCAACGAAAAGATAGGCAATTTAAAGCAGTTCCACACAACGGACAAGTTATCATAAGGAGTGTTATTATGTTTTCATTTAAAAAGGCGGCAGCAGGAGTGTTATCGTGTACAATGCTGCTTGGTTCACTTGTAATAAGCGGATGCAGTGACAGCAATACATCAGGAACGCAATCCGCAGACAATACGAGCAACGGCTCGTCAACGGCTCATCAGGGAGAAATCAAGGATATAAGCTCGGTTGAGCTTGTAAAAGATATGAAGATAGGCTGGAGCCTTGGCAACACGCTTGACGCAGGAAACGAAAGCAACAGGGGACAGGATCCGGGATCAATTGAAAAATCGTGGGGCAACCCCGATACTACAAAGGAAATGATCGACGAGATCAAGAAAGCAGGCTTCAATGTTTTGCGTGTTCCCACAACGTGGGACTGGAGCACAGGCGAAGCTCCGGAGTATAAGATAAGCGATGAGTGGCTAGCCCGTGTAAAGGAAGTAGTTGACTACGGAATGGAAAACGATATGTATGTCATTCTCAATATCCATCACGAAACATGGCACTATCCCACAGAGGATAACTATGAGGCGGCAAGCGACAGGCTCAAAAAGGTATGGACTCAGATAGGAAACTACTTTGAAAACTATGACGAGCACCTTATATTTGAGGGACTTAACGAACCCCGCGTTATCGGCTCTGCCGAGGAATGGGTAGGCGGCAGTGACGCTACAAGAGAAGTTGTAAACAAGCTGGACGCTGACTTTGTATCCACTATCCGCAGTCTTGGCGGCAACAACAAGCTCCGTCACCTTATGATACCGGGCTATGCCGCATCATCGAGCGAGGTCGCACTTAAGGCGCTTAAAATCCCGGAAAACGATGATAAGCTGATAGTTTCGGTTCATGCTTATATACCGTACAATTTTGCTCTTGCAGAGTCAAAGCAAGCAAACAAGTGGATAGCCTGCAAGGGTGGATTTACAACCGACATTGATAATCTTGCCGATCTTTTGAAAGCTACATTTATCGATAAGGGTCAGGCTGTCATTATCGGAGAGTTCGGTGCAAGAAGCAAGGATAATGAAAAATACCGTGCGGAATGGGCTAAATATTACATTACAAAGATGAATACGATCGGTGTTCCTTGTGTATGGTGGGACAACGGTGCATTCACCGGAAACGGCGAGCTGTTCGGTCTGTTCGACAGGCGCAATCTTGAATGGAGATTTCCGCTTGTTAAAGATGCTCTTATTTCGGCATCTAACGGCGAATACACGGTAGAGGGTCTTAAGTCGGATAAATCTATTCTTGATGAGCTGAAAAATGACATGGCAGAAGCTAAAAACAGCAGTGACGAATAATTAAAACGAAAGGGCAGTGATTTTATCATTGCCCTCAGTTCGTCGAAAATTCATTAAATCAACAACACATTATATTGTAAATGGAGCAGTACAATTAAATCTACATCTAACAACGCTGAAAACAGTTTCCGTGCTTACTAGGTGATAATAATTTCGTGAGTGTATCGGTGTAACTGTACTGTCACCGATTATCAAAAAAGAACGCTGCTATCCTGAGATATCTGTACTAAAATGGGACTAAGTGAGCGT
>ERZ826146.520-NODE-520-length-45085-cov-19.521608_pt1 | contig 45085 bp, 48 predicted proteins | sample MGYA00519857_ERZ826146 | MGnify/ENA primary metagenome ERZ826146 (study PRJEB31778, sample SAMEA3449222) | human gut metagenome | biome: human gut; feature: human-associated habitat; material: faeces | place: United Kingdom | collected 2010/2012 ...
ATTTCTGTTTCTGGTCGTATTCGGAAAACAGCCGTTCCCCGCTCTGGTAGGCGGCAGACGCAACGGCTGACTGGCGCTTGCTGCGCTGGATGATTTTCACATCAAAGTGCGGGCATGGCAAGTCGTGTCCTCCTTTCTCCCGGCGTCCGGGCAAAAAAAGAGCAGGGAACCTGTTTCAAGATTTCCTGCTCGGTGGTGCCGCCGGTGGGCGGCTGGTATTCAGTTTTGAAAGTTCGGGTCAGGTTGGCCCGATGATGGGATATTTTACAACTCAAAATTCCTATCTCAAATCAAAAAGAACGCTTTCATAGTCCTTTACGAAATACTTTATATTTGTGCGTCCTTTCTGAATAATTGTGTGGCCTTCTGCTTCCAGTTTTTCCTTTTGTGCTTCTATACCGCCGGGATATTTTGCGTTCAATTCCCCGTTTGCCTTTAAGGTTCGCCAATACGGGGTTTCATCTTCGGAACGCTGGTAACTCGCCCATGCTGCAATAGATACAAAAATTCCTGCTGTAATAGGCTCTGTGAAATCCGCTCCATTCAGTTCAGCAAAATATTCACGGATTTTTCCGACAGTAATTACTTTGCCATAAGGAATTAGTTTCATTACCTTGTCATAATCGATTGGCGGGGCAAAATACATTCTGCTTCCGCCATATTTCTCAATGCTTTTCTGGTCGGTAATGGTCTGAAATTTAGGCATATCCTTGCTATCGTGTAGCATGGCATTAAAATCTTTTTTATCTTCATTCGCCATTTCTCAACACCTCCTGCCTTAATTATAGTGGAGTAGACTACTCCATGCAATGAGACGGTTTGAAAATAATCTTGAAAAATGTAATTGTGATTGGATTTGAATAAACTTGCTGAACGGGAACAGCTTGCAGCGCAAGGTGTTTCCGGGCGGCAAGTCCACAAAGGGGTAGCTGGCGGCAGCCAGCGCAGGGGAAGTGTAGCTTCCCCTGTGATGATTGGCTGGAGCCGGAACGCTGCGGGCAATCATCCGCTTTCCGCAGGAAGCCCCGGCAGGGCGCAACACACTACCTTCAGGTGGTGTATAGTTGCGCCCTCTTTCAGAGGGGCAGTCCACGGGCTGCGGCTCTGAAAGCAATCATGGCCGTTTCCGGCCTGCGTCCTCTCCCTGAAAATTACCGTTACCGGCAAATACTTTTTCCATGAGCTGACGGGTGCTGTCTTTGTGGAACAGCAGCTTCAAGAACAAACTGACCTGTTCATCCGTGATGGCTTCCGGGTGGGGAAGGTAGCTTTCCAGCATGGCGGCTCTGGTGCAAAGCCGGTGCGTCCGTTCCTTCCGTGTCAACGTCTTTATCTGGTGTTCCAATATCTTTTCTTCATGCTGCGCCCTCCGCAGCTTCTTTTCCGTTTTCTCTATCTCCTGATTGAGTTTTTCCAGCTTTTCATTCATAAGCGGCTGTCCTCCTTCTTGGGAATGAGTACATATATCTTGTTGGGTTCCCCGAAGCCCTGACGCACTCGCAGTATCAGTCCGGCGTCCTCCAATTCATTCAGGGAACGCTTCACGGTCATGGTGCTGCGGGCAAGTGCCGCCGCCAGTTCCACGATGGGGAAATGGATAAATAAAATCCCATTGGTGTCCTCTATGCCGGATACAAAAACAATATCCAACATCCGGGCGTACATGACCTTGGCGGTGCTGCTGATCGGGAGCCGCAGCATGGCTCTCGGCAGCGGCATACAGGGCGGCAAGGGGGTGTCTGCGGTCATAAATTCAACTTCCATTCAATCGGTGTCCTCCTTTACTTTTCGTTTTGAGCGTTTGGAAAGATAATGGGGGCAGTCCACAATGACCGCCCGGAAACTCTGCTTGCAAGTACGCTGGCATTTCCGGCAAAGGTCGTTGTACGTTACCCGCCCCCGTTCATTGAGGAAGAAAGACAGTTCCAGCTTCCTCTTTTTCGGCATTCTCGGCATGGTGCCTCCTTAAACAAAAATCCGCCCATTTCAGCCGTAACAGCCGCAATAGACGGATAGCAGATTTTAGTGTCGTGTTTCGGGGCGATTTTCAAGGAAAAAGCGGCCATAGAGCCGCCCGGAAATCCCCCGTAGTATTACGGATAGGGTAGACTATGCCCTATCGGATTGTTGTGTTTCGGTATCAATTCGGTGTTCATTTTCGCCGGTTCTCCCTGATGTCGTTCCTGCCCCTGGCTCTCACAACGGCGTTTCGCTCCCTTTGGTACGCTCGTTGCGGTCAGGGTTCCTCCATTTCCCTGCCGCAAGTCGTTGCGCTACATCGCCGGGGAGCATATCCCATACAGGCCGGTCATTCGATTGGAATAATCCATCGATGAACTAAGCCCATTATGGCACATTTTTGAGCCTTCTCCCGTATATCCACAAAGTAGGAAAACCGTCCCAAAAACGAAAATTTCCACGATTGCGGAACGGGTATGGTATAATGGGATGGACGGCGGCAGCCAGCCGCAGGAAGGAGCGATGTATCTATGAAAACCCGCATTTCCGTACAGGAACGCCTGAAAGATTTACGGGTGGAACGGGGCTTAAATCTGGAAGAACTGGCGCAGGAAACCGGCATTTCAAAATCAGCCCTCGGCAGCTATGAAAACGACAACGATGAATACAAGGAAATCAATCACGGCAGCCTGTTGAAGCTGGCAGACTTTTATCAGGTGTCCGTTGACTATCTGCTCGGCCTTACCAACAATCGGAAATATGAAAACACGCCGATAGAAGAATTACATTTGAGTGATGAAGTCGTGGAACTGCTGAAAAGTGAACGCTTCAACAACCGGCTGCTGTGTGAGATTATCTCCCATGAAAAATTCAGGGAACTGTTGGCAGACGCAGAAATCTATGTGGACGGGATAGCAACCATGCACTTTCATGACACAAACAGCTCACTGGCTGCTTTACGGGCTATGATACTGGAAGAACATCCCGAAGCTACGGCAGACCGGGCAATCAAAGTATTGGAAGCCTGTCAGGTAGAGGAAGAAGATTTCTTCTGCCATGTGACGCACAAAACATGGGATGCCATTCTCCACGACATACGCAAGGCGCACGAAAATGACAGTGAAAGTGCGCCGGATACCACGCCCGCCGATGAACTGATACGGGAAGTACAAAAGGCCATGCAATCGCCGGGGGACAGGGTTCAGCAATTCACGGAGATATTCTGCAAGGCGTTTCAGCTTAAATATAAGCGGCTCTCACAAGAGGAACGAAGCCTTTTGAAGAAGCTGTTCAAGAAATCCCCGCTGATAAAACAGTCCGGTATGAACTTCCGGCGCAGGCCGTGGAAATGAAAACTGCCGTTGTGGGAATGGTTGTTCCTGCAACGGCAGCTTTGATTATATATGAATTTGGAAATCCTGAAACTTAAACAATCCATTTCCCTGTTTGAGTTTTCCGGCTCTCTCTAATTGTGCAAATCCGGCTTCAATATCGGCTATCAAAGAAACGGGAATATCCAACTGATGGTGTCCGGGCAGAACTTTTTTTATATTGTATTTCCGTATTCGCCTTATAGATTGATAGAATAGCTTCGGGTCGGTAGTTGGGTAAAATGCGTCCAGGCTTCCCTTGTATATCAAATCCCCGGAATACAAATAGTTTCGTTCTGGTTCGTAAAAGCAACAATGTCCGGGAGAATGTCCCGGCGTGTGAACAACTTGAATTTCCCGCCCGCCTAAATTTAGAAAATCGCCATCGTGTAAAATTCTTTGTGGGATACCTTGAAAAATCTGATAAGCGTTAATATCAAAATCTCTTGGAAAATCACAAGGAAGCCTTGTCAAATTATTCTTCACAACTTGCAATGGTATCGGAAACCTGACCGATAGCCAGTCCTTTTCCGCTTCATGTACGGCGATATTATCAAAATACTTATGCCCGCCAATGTGATCCCAATGAACATGAGTTGTAACTGTCATAACAGGCAGCTTTGTCAGAGAGTCCACAATTTTTCTGATGTTGGAAACGCCTAAACCTGTATCAATGAGAATAGCATATTTTTCCCCACATAATAGATAACAATGTGTTTCTTCCCAGTGCTTGTATTCGCTAATAGAGAATGTATCACGGTCTATTTGCTCAATGGTAAACCAATTATCCATTCCGCATAATTACCTCCAGCAACTGAATTTCCAGTTAAAACCACTTTGCATTTTCATCTCTGAAATGTGGTATATTGCCATCTTTATAAGGGTCATACCGATTTTCGTTACAACCAAATTCTTTTAAGAGAGCAATCTTGCCATCTGGCGTCCATTCTATCAGTGACATTCCATCAAACGCTTCTACGTTACCGGCGTCCATCTTATTTTTGAAATACCATTCAACAATGGTTTGATTGCCTTTATGGAAAAATTGCTTGATGTCCCATTGCAAGACAGTTCCACGGGTATTCCATTCCTCAAACCAAAGTTTTATTTTCTTGGAGCCGTGGTACTCTGGCCCCCAACTTTCAATATATACGGCATTATCAGAAAATACATTAAATATACCCAAATCTTTTTTTGCAAGCCACATATCAAACCAAAGTCTGATAATTTTTTCTCTATTGTCCATTTCGCAGCGCCTTCCTTGTCAATTTAATTTTTCAGCGTCTTTGTCCTGCTCTAATTCAATTACATCCAAAATGCCACAATTCAGGGCTTCGCAGATACGAACCAGCGTTTCCATGCTGATGTTTTTGCCTTTACCCATGTTGGCAATCATATTTGTGGTAAGACCGGCGGCAATCCGCAAGTCCTCTTTCCTCATATTGCGCTCAACCAGCGTGTGCCAGAGGGGTTTATAGCTTATGTGCATTTATCCTCCTGCCTTTCTCCCTGTTCCGGGGTTCCTGTTCCCATTATATCAAAGTTCTTGCTATTCCACAAACATTTCTTGACACAACCGCCGGTTCCGTCTGGATTGTGCTTTTCCTTTCTTCCCTTGATTACATCTACTTAGCCATAAGCTGTGTGATGAGGAGTGGTGGCTTCCGCCCCCGTGAGAGCCTCCGCCCGATGAGTGTGGCATATTATACCTTCTTTCGTGTGACTTTTGATATTATTCTACCATAAATTAACCGTCAAATCAAGATATAAAGCTATTTGGAGTGACGGCTGAAAACTGTAAAGCGTTAAAAATCAAATGTAAAGTCGCATGGCAAAAATGTAAAGTCGGTGCATAGATCGGCTTTGCTATGCGAAATACACAGTTTTACAAAAGCTTTACAAACTTTATACTGTTCCTTGCTTTAATGTAAAGCCCGTTGCGACTATAATATGAAATGTAGTCGGGAGGGATACCGAACGGCAGATAAAAATGTACATAAATATTATGGAGTATCAGGAAAACTCCGAGGGGTATGACCCTTAAGAAAGGACAACAACATGAACAAGAAGTTAATATCACTTATCGCAGGCGTAGCATTAGTAGCTACAGCAACAGGCTGTTCAGACAGCGCAACAAGCAGTACAGCCGGCACATCTTCCGCTGCAGGCACATCTGCAAGCGAAGCGTCATCGGCAGAAGCATCAGCTTCCGCTACAGAAGAGCTCAGCGGCACACTGTCAATGAACGGCTCAACATCTATGGAAAAGGTTATCAAGGCTGTCAACGGCGCATTTATGGAAAAGAACAAGGGCGTAACAGTCAACTTAAACCTCACAGGTTCAGGTACAGGAATCCAGGAAGCCTCCGAGGGTAAGTGCGACATCGGTAACTCATCAAGAAAGCTCAAGGACGAAGAAGCCGAAAAGCTTGATGCAACAGTGATCGGTCTTGACGGTATCGCTCTTGTAGTTAACCCTACAAACAAGCTTGAGGATATCACAATAGAGGATCTCGCAAAGGTTTACTCGGGTGAAATTACAAACTGGAAGGAACTTGGCGGTGATGACAAGGCTATCGTAGTTATCGGTCGTGAGGACGGTTCCGGCACAAGAGATGGTTTTGAGTCGATCGTAATGGGTGACAAAGAGCCTAAGTACGCACAGGAACTTGAGTCTACAGGTTCAGTTATCAACGCAGTAGCAACAACAGACGGCGCTATCGGTTACGCTTCACTTGCAAACGTTGACGAAACAGTAAAGGCGCTCAAGGTCGGCGGCGTTGAAGCTACAGAAGAAAATGTAAAGAGCGGCGCTTACGAAGTACAGAGACCCTTCATCTGTGCAACACTCAAGGGTTCCGATAACAAGCTTGCAAAAGCTTACCTCGACTTCATTCTCTCAGAAGAAGGTCAGGCACTCGTACTTGCACAGGGTGCAGTTCCCGTAAAGTAAAAATCAAGTTGATAATTCCTATACAGTAAATGGCTTTTCCGGTAGCAATCCGTTACCGGAATTTGCTGTATAAGTATGTATAGCCCTGAAAGGATGGTTTACTTGGAAAAGACAAGCGGCGTAGCCGTTGCGGTGAGCACGATAGGAAAACAGAAATCTGCGATCAGAAGTAAAAAATCAGGATTTACGAATGTAACGGAACGCGTGATGAAATACATCTTCACTGTATGTGGAATAACTGCTGTAGCGTGCGTTCTGATGATAACGATATATATGATAATATCCGGTGCGCCCGCTATCGGAAAGATCGGTTTAACCGATTTTCTGTTCGGCGACACATGGTATGCAAAGAAAGAACAGTTCGGAATACTTCCGCTGATACTCACGTCAATATTCGGTACTCTCGGTGCAATAGTGATCGGTGTTCCGATAGGACTTCTCACAGCGGTGTTCATGTCCGAGCTTGCACCTAAGGCTATGAAGAACGTAGTAAAGCCTGCGGTCGAGCTTCTTGCGGGTATCCCGTCGGTTATATACGGTCTTCTCGGTGCTAACCTTGTAAAACCGCTTATGTATGCGCTGGAGGAGGTCATTTATGCCAACGACCCCGAGCATCAGTTCACAGGCGGCGCAAACCTTGCGAGTGCTATAATCGTGCTTGCGATAATGATACTCCCGACAATTATCAATATCTCAGAAAACGCAATAAGTGCAGTACCCTCAGAGTACAGAGAGGCAAGCTACGGACTGGGAGCTACCAAGATACAGACTATCTTCAAGGTAGTTATCCCCGCCGCAAAGTCGGGCATTGCGTCCGGTGTCGTCCTCGGTGTCGGCAGGGCAATAGGCGAGGCAATGGCGATCATCCTTGTTGCGGGCAACAGTGCTAATATGCCCGAGCTGTTCTCATCGGTCAAGTTCCTTACAACAGGTATCGTTGCCGAATTTCCGTATTCAAGCGGACTTCACAGAGAAGCACTCTTTGCGATCGGACTTGTGCTGTTCGTATTCATTATGATAATCAATCTTATTTTAAACGGCATACTCAAAAAGGGCGGCAAGAAGGAAAAAGCGGCTAAGACCGCAGGAAAGGCGTGATCGGTTATGGCAAAGACAGTTTCCAATTCACTTACCTCAAAGCGCAGAAGACCGAGCGATATAATACTTAAGCTGTTGATATTCCTGTCATCGGGCATAGTTGTAGCGCTGACGCTTGGTATGATAATCTATATAGTTATAAAGGGTACGGAGGGTATGAGCCTGAACTTCCTCACTACTCCAGCATTTTCATATCCTTATGAAAATTACGGTGTGCTCGGTAATATAGTCAATACGCTTTATCTCGTTCTGATAACACTTATAGTCGCAACGCCTATCGGTGTAGGTGCGGCTATATATCTTACCGAATATGCAAAGCAGGGCAGACTCACAAGAATAATCGAATTTACTACCGAAACTCTTGCAGGTATCCCCTCAATTATATACGGACTTTTCGGCAGCGTGTTCTTCTACAATATCTTCAAGGTAAACTACTCACTGCTGACAGGTGCGTTGACGCTTTCCATTATGGTTCTTCCTACAATTATCAGAACTACACAGGAAGCGATAAAGACAGTCCCTATGGGCTACAGGGAGGGTGCAATAGGTCTTGGCGCGCCAAAGTGGCACACAATAAGAACTGTCGTTCTCCCGAGCTGTATCGATGGTATCCTGACCTCTGTTATCCTGTCTATCGGTCGTATAGTCGGCGAATCTGCGGCTCTTATCTTCACGGCAGGTATTGCGGCTGAGGTCGGTATCAACTCGATCGGCGACATATTCGGCAAGGTGATGAATCAGGGCGGCTCGCTCACGGTTCAGCTTTATCAATACGCCCAGCGCGGCGGCGCAGAGATGAAATATGCATTCTCAACGGCGCTTGTACTGCTTGTGACAGTGCTTATAATCAATATCTGTGCAAAGCTTGTAGCCTACAGAATTAGAAAGAAACGTTCGGTATAAATCCGTAAATCAAGAAAAGAGGATAAACAATGTCAGATATGATCGTACCTCAGAGCGATGTGAAGCTCTGTACAAGAAATGTAAATCTATATTACGGAGAAAATCACGCTCTCAAGGACATAAACCTTGATATAAAGACAAACAAGATAACCGCCTTCATCGGCCCTTCGGGCTGCGGTAAGTCTACATATCTTAAAAGCCTTAACCGTATGAATGACCTTGTGCCTGACTGTAAGATCACAGGTCAGTTCCTGCTTGACGGTGAGGATATCTATGCGGACGGCGTTGATACAAACGTACTGCGCCGCAGGATAGGAATGGTGTTCCAGAAGCCAAATCCTTTCCCGATGAGCATTTACGATAATATAGCATACGGCCCGAGAGTACACGGCATAAAGAGCAAGGCAAAGCTTGACAGGATAGTTGAGGAGAGCCTTATCGGTGCGGCTGTTTTTGACGAGGTAAAGGACAGACTTCATAAATCCGCACTCAGCCTTTCGGGCGGTCAGCAGCAGAGAATATGCATAGCAAGAGCGATCGCGGTCCAGCCGGAAATAATCTTGATGGACGAACCGACATCTGCGCTTGACCCCGTATCTACATTGAAAATCGAAGAGCTTATGAACACGCTGAAGGAAAAGTACACCGTTGCTATCGTAACTCACAATATGCAGCAGGCAACCAGAATTTCGGACTACACCGCATTTTTCCTTGTAGGCGAAATGGTTGAGTATGCACCTACCGAAGAGTTGTTCTCACGACCCCGAGATAAGCGTACAGAGGATTATATCACGGGACGTTTCGGTTGATTTTCGGCATTATATGTGATATTATATTAGAAAGGGCAAAGAAAAATGAGAGAAACATTTGAGCATAAGCTCGGCAAGCTGAATAACGATCTTATCCGTATGGGCGGTATGATAGAGGAGGCTATAGCGTCATCTATCACAGCACTGCGTGACAGCGATACTGAGCTTGCAAAAAAAGTAGTAGACGGCGACAGACAGGTAGATGAGGAAGAGAAGAACATCGAAAGTCAGTGCCTGTCGATAATACTTCGTGAACAGCCTGTCGCAAGGGATCTGCGTAAGGTTTCTGCGGCGCTGAAAATGGTGACCGATATGGAGCGTATCGCCGACAATGCCGCAGATATTGCTGAGATCAGCCTTACAGCCGATGTATCCACCATTATGCATATAGTAAAAGAGATACAGACTATGAGCGAAAAGGTCATAATAATGGTATCTCACTCTATCGACTCATTTGTAACTACAGATATGACGCTTGCAAATGAAACGATAAAGGCGGACGATGAGGTCGATGAACTGTTCATTTCAATAAGAAACCGTATAGTCGAGCTTATAAAGAGCGAGCATTGCAGCGGTGATGTAGCGGTCGATGCCCTGATGATAGTAAAGTATCTTGAAAGAATAGCCGACCATGCTGTAAATATCTGCGAGTGGGTGGAGTTCTTCAAGACGGGTGAATATAAGAATACCCGTATTATATAAACTTTGGAGGCTGGAATAATGGCTGAACGTGTCTACATAACCGAGGACGATGACAGTATAAGAGAATTGGTAACAGTGGCTCTTTCCGCTTACTCATACGAGGTCGAGAGCTTTGTAAGTGCGGAGGATTGTCTTGCGGCTGCAGCAAAGCAAGTGCCGGATATATTCCTGTTTGACATAATGCTGCCGGGTATAGACGGTGTACAGGCGGTCAAGCTCCTTCGCGAAAAGGAAGAAACAAAGGATACTCCGATACTGATGCTTACAGCAAAATCAGCCGAGATAGACAAGGTGTTCGGGCTTGAAAACGGAGCAGACGATTATCTTACAAAGCCGTTCGGCGTTATGGAGCTTGCCGCAAGAATAAAGGCATTACTCAGACGTGCAGGCAGAACATCTGCCGAAAGCGCATCGGATAAGCTGACCGCAGGCGGGATCACGGTGAATACTTCTCTGCGTGAGGTTAGCCGTGACGGACAGCAGGTCGAACTTACGCTGAAAGAGTATGAGCTGTTGCTGTATCTTCTTAAGAACCGTTCAAGAGTTGTCAGCCGCGAGGAGCTTCTGACAAAGGTATGGGGCATAGATTTTGTCGGTGAAACGCGAACGCTTGATATGCACATAGGAACGCTAAGGAAAAAACTCAGCGATGATGCCGATAACGCACATCTTATCAAGACGGTGAGAGGTATCGGCTACAGATTTATAGGAGAATAACGGGAGGACGTACAGATGAAAAAAGCACTTATAGTACGTTTTCTTATTGTGATAGCGATAGTTATGTCGGTGTGTATTGTTTCTGCGACCGCACTGCTTTCAAGTACGGAACAGAATGTCAGAAAAAGCGATATGCTGACCTCTCTCGGGCTTATCCGCGAGATATATGAGGACGAACCAAGCCACGACTATGATCTCGCTTACAGATTAAGCTCACTTATCGGCAATGCCAGAGTGAGCTTTATCAATAAGGACGGCACTGTATTTGTAGATACCTATATAGACGGTGAGCCTGACGACAATCACAACAGCCGTGAGGAGATAAAGCAAGCCGAGCTTACGGGAAGCGGGGTATCGGTAAGATATTCAAAGACACTCGGGAAAAATCAGATCTATGCCGCTATGAAGGTAAAGGACGACGATATAATCCGTATAAGCTATAACATAAACAGCTATATGGATTTTGCTTCGATGTTCATTGCACCTATGCTTATAGCCGCCGCAATAGGTATAGTTGCCGGACTTATAGCGGTAAGCAGTGTCGCACGGCAGATAATGAGGCCTATCAACAGTATATCTGCGGCTATGGGCAAGATGAAGGATGTAAGCAATGAAAACGCCGCCGAGCTCGAAGAGATACCCTCGCACAAGTACCCTGAGCTTGACGAGTTCGTTACGATGTTCAACTTTATGCGCAAGAGCATACAGGATAATATGAAAACGCTTGAAAACGAGCGTGAAAAGGAACGCTTCATACTTGAGAGCTTACAGGACGGTGTTATACTCTATGATAACGACCTTTCCGTGATATCTATCAATCGCGCGGGACTGAAGCTGCTCGGCTCTTCCAAGGACAGCCGTATCCTGACAGTTCCCGAGCTTGCAAGAAAGCCGGAGATAATAAGCGGGGCTGAAAAGGCGGCAAACGAGGATAAGACGGTAAATATTGAAAGCACAGTTGACGGCAGGATACTGCTCGTTCAGATATTCCCTGTTTCAAAGAGCGGAATAGATGCTATGCATGGTGGACTTATGGTTATCCGTGACGTTACCGACAAGCGTATGTCCGAACAGCTGAAAGCCGATTTCTTCGCCAACGCAGGACACGAGCTGAAAACTCCGTTGACGGCGATCTCGGGCTTTGCGGAGCTTCTTGAAAACGGACTTGTGCCTAAGGATAAGAAGGACTATTACATCGGAAAAATTCTTACCGAAGCCAAAAGAATGTCAACCATAATCAGCGATATCCTTGAAATATCCTCGCTTGAAAACAAGACGACAGCCGAAGAGATAACCGACTGTAAGCTGTCCGAGATATGCGCCGCAGTAAAGGAATGCCTGGAGCCGTCCGCATCGGCAAAGAATGTGACGATAGAACTGTCGGGTGACGGCTTTACAGTACACGCCGCATACAAGCACATTTACGAGCTTGTCGAAAACATAGTCAGCAATGCGGTGAAATACAATAAGGACGGCGGTAAGGTAGAGATAACGCTTCACAATGTCGGGGAGATAGGCTGCATCTATGTAAAGGATAACGGCATAGGAATACCTAAGGAGTCGCTTAACCGTGTATTTGAGCGTTTCTACAGAGTAGATAAAGGCAGGAGTACAAAAGAGGGCAGTACTGGACTAGGGCTCTCTATAGTAAAGCATATCGTTAACTGCTACGGCGGAACGGTGACATTGGACAGTGAGCTTGGCAAGGGAACGCTCGTCTGCGTAAGACTGCCGATCGTGAAGAATATAATGGAGTAATCTCTTAGTTTATAGAAAAATTTCTATCTTTGCTAAAAAGGGTTGAGGGGCGTAGCCCCCAACAGGGACTAGGGGCGGTAGCCCCAGTAAAATAGCCCCTTCCCGAGGGGAAGGGGTTTGGGGTTAGGGTTTGAGAATAAGCTGTTTTCTTAAAAGCAGACTTTTTCTATAAATAGGTAAGCTTCTTAATTCATATTTTTCCGCTTGACACGGCGTTGCATTTATGATACACTAAGCATATAGTAAAATATAGATGTAAAGACCGTGTACGGCAAGAGTACCCGGAAAATGAAGCCTTACAGAGAGCCGTGTCAGGTGAAAGACGGCAGACGGATTTTCGGCGAAGTGCGGCTGTGCGGATATTTTTATCCGGGTCGGCAGAGGGAAAATATTTTACAAGTATCTCTGCTCGTGTAGTCTGCGTTAAAGACATAAAGGGAGCGCAAGCTCCGAAGCGAAGTGGAACCGTGGTACGAACCGCCTTCGTCTGTTATGCAGACGGAGGCGTTTTTATTTTCGGAGAAGGGTAGGAAACATATGTTCGATAAAATTAAAGCGGATATAAAATCGGTCAGAGAACGAGATCCTGCCGTAAAGAGCGATCTCGAGGTGTTTTTCCTGTATCCCAGCTTCAAGGCTGTAAGGGCATACCGCAGGGCGCATAAATGGTATCTTAAGAAGCACTATTTCATAGCCAGATGGATCTCACAGCGGGCTTTGCGCAAGACGGGTATTGAGATCCACCCCGGCGCAACGATAGGAAAGGGCTTGTTCATCGACCACGGAAGCGGCGTTGTAATAGGCGAAACCACCGAGATAGGCGACTACTGTACGCTTTATCAGAACGTAACGCTCGGCGGTACGGGTAAGGATACCGGAAAGCGTCACCCAACGCTCGGCAACAATGTAATGGTAGGCTCTGGAGCAAGGGTTCTCGGACCTTTCAAGGTAGGCGATAACGCAAAGATAGCCGCAAATGCTGTTGTGCTGTCTGAAGTGCCTCCAAACTCAACGGCAGTCGGCGTTCCCGCAAGGGTAGTACGCCGTGACGGTCAGAGGGTCAATGCCTGCGACCTTGACCAGATACACATTCCCGACCCTGTGGCACAGCAGATATGCGCTTTGCAGAGCCGGCTTGAAACAATGCAGAGCGAGATAGACCTGCTCAGAGAAGAGCTTAAAGAAAACAATATTAAATAAAAGCGAGGATAAGAAAATGCAGTTATATAATTCACTGTCACACAAAAAGGAAGAATTTGTACCGAATGTCGAGGGCAAGGTAAATATGTACACCTGCGGTCCTACCGTGTATCACTTTGCGCATATAGGCAACCTCCGCAGCTACATTATGGAGGACGTGCTCGAAAAGTACCTGCGCTATGTCGGCTATGATGTAAAGCGTGTTATGAACATCACCGATGTAGGACATCTGACAAGTGACGGAGATACAGGCGATGACAAGATGCTTAAGGGCGCAAAGCGTGAGCATAAGACAGTTATGGAGATAGCAAAGTACTACACAGACGCTTTCTTCGAGGACTGCACGAAGCTGAACATCAAGCGTCCCGATGTTGTTGAGCCTGCAACGCACTGTATCGCAGATTTCATAAAGGTAATTTCTTCTCTTATCGAAAAGGGCTACGCTTATGAAGCAGGCGGAAACATCTACTTTGATACCTCAAAGCTTGAAAAGTACTATGTTTTCAATGACTTCAAGGAGGAAGACCTTGCGGTTGGCGTCCGTGAGGGCGTTGAGGAGGACGGCAACAAGAGAAACAAGGCTGACTTCGTTCTGTGGTTTACAAAGTCAAAGTTTGACGATCAGGAGCTGAAGTGGGACAGCCCGTGGGGAGTAGGCTACCCCGGCTGGCATATCGAGTGCAGCTGCATAAGCATGAAGCATCTCGGTGAATATCTTGACATTCACTGCGGCGGCATCGACAACGCATTCCCCCACCACACAAACGAGATAGCACAGAGTGAGGCTTATCTCGGTCATAAGTGGTGCAACTACTGGTTCCACGTTCACCACCTCAATACAAACAGCGGCAAGATGAGCAAGTCGAAGGGCGAATTCCTTACAGTATCCCTGCTTGAAAGCAAGGGCTACGACCCCGTGATATACCGTTTCTTCTGCTTGCTGTCACACTACAGAAAGTCGCTCGTATTCTCTTATGAAAATCTTGACAACGCAAAAGGTGCATATGAAAAGCTGGTCGCAAGAATAGCACAGCTTTTAAAGGCAGAGCAGGGCGAGGTCGACAAGGCGGCTTACGATAAGCTCCGTGAGGGCTTCACCGCCGCTATGGATAACGATATAAATACATCGCTTGCAATCACTGCGCTGTATGACGTATTGAAGGCTGACACCACACCCGCAACAAAGCTGGCACTTATCGCCGACTTCGACAAGGTGCTTTCGCTGTCGCTTATCGAAAAGGCAAAGGCTGTAAACGAAAAGCCCGCCGATACAGCCGAGGAGCTTCCTGCCGAAATTCTTGAGCTTGCCGAGCAGAGAAAGCAGGCAAGAAAGGATAAGAACTTCGCACTTGCCGATGAGCTTAGAGATAAGATAACCGCAATGGGCTATATTGTTGAGGAAACAAGACAGGGAACGGTTATAAAGAAGAAGTAAGCGGGTTTTAATTCAGCGTTAATTGCGTAGCTTTGCGTGCTTGACATTTAGGCTGAACCGTGTTATACTAAAGGTACAAAAAGAGGGAAACGACAGACGATCGCTCCCTAAGAGTTATTACGAAATAACCGCTACAAGTTTGCGACTGGGGCGGTTATTTCTTTTTATAAAAAGAAAAGATTGTGAATATCATAACTGTGAAAGCAGTAAGAAATATTCCTATCTGTATCAGATCACTTAGTGTTATGTACACAGCTTCACCTCCTTTCAAAGTGCAACGCACTTTCGGGAGATGAATTGACCGCCTGACGTCCAAGGTTTCCCTCAAAGAAATTATATCATATATTGTTTTGGTATGTCAATAAACAAATTAAACAGGAGCTTTGAGTTATATCAAGTCATAATCGGGGGTAAGACTGTAGCGAAGCACTCGATTCAGCACATTCATCTGTATACCACGCCCTACGCTTACTATCCGAAATTCTCATAAGCACACGATAATGCGACCGGCTCAAATTGCTACACACTGTGTAGCGTTTTGGAAATGCAAGATAAAACTGTCGCATATTTCGTAAATTAGATACTGTAAACCTTTTTCCAAATTTGGCTGTCAGCTTATCCGAAAGAAATACTGTCTGACAATGCAAGCAAACCGCAGTACGGAATTGCTCCGATACTGCGGTTGTTTTCATGTTATGTCGGGCTGTAGCTTTTACTTACTCTTCCTGTTCAGGTACTCCTCACAGGCTTTCAGTATACCCTTATCCTGTTCCCAGTTCAGCTTGTTCATAGCGTCCTCGTAGCTTAACAGCCAGTCGCCTATTACCTCTTCCTGCTGAATGGTAACTGCGGCATCCCTGTCAAATCTTCCTGCAAAGAATACGCTTGTCTTTTCGGTGTTATCAAGCGTGTGGAATGTATACTCCGCACGGAAATTTTCATCTAATTCCGCTTTAAGTCCGCATTCCTCGAAAACCTCACGCAGAGCTGTTTCACGCTCACTTTCGCCGTACTCGATGTGCCCCTTCGGAAAGCCGATATGACCGCTGTTATTCTTGATAAGGAAGTATCTGCGGTTATCCTTGTCACCTGTGTACATTACCGCGCCGCAGGTCTTTTCGTATAAGGCGAATATCTCAGCGGTGTGGAATTGCTCCTGAAAATGCACGGCGTTCACTATATTGCACTCACAGCAAAGCTCCGTGCCGACAAGCTCAGACGGTACTCCGACCCACTTGTCCTCGTTGTCATCGGTGCGCATTATCGTTGCGATGATAACGCACTCTGCCTTGTCAACGGACTTATCAACACCGAGAATATATACGTCCTGCTCCTCGCCGTCACCGCCGAGAAGCCCCTCGACATAGCCGTAGTTTATCGGATATACTATCTCCGGGTGCTTGGGATGATGCGTGCCTATCGGTCGGTCAACCGTCACAGTGACAGTCTTTCCGATATATGATTTGTCACCCCTCGGTATCTTTGTCATAGCTTTTCCTTTCAGCTTACTGCTTTCTTGCAAGCTCATATTCGTCGTCGTTTCTGAAATACGGACAGTTGTAGTTGTCGCCTGTTATAAAGCGGCGCATTTCGTCCTCGTCAAGGTTTACAAGACAGGTGTAGCAGTCGTACTCATCGTCATAGACATAGTTTACGCAGCAGTCGCAGTTTGTCATGCTTTCTTCTTCCACTTCATCGAAATATCAAAAGCCGTTACACTGTGTGTAAGCGCGCCAAGGCTGATTATATCAACACCTGTCAGCGCAACGTCACGGATATTGTCAAGCGTTACGTTTCCGCTTGCTTCAAGCTTTGCTCTGCCTGCGTTTATCTCTACCGCTTTCTTCATATCCTCACAGCTCATATTGTCAAGCATTATAACGTCAGCCTTTACCGCAAGCGCCTCGTTCAGCTCGTCAAAGTTGCGCACTTCGACCTCAATCTGAAGCATATGTCCCGCTTTTTTACGCAGAGCGGTAACAGCCTGTGTAATACCGCCATACGCGTCAATGTGGTTGTCCTTGAGCATAGCTGCGTCTGTAAGATTGTAGCGGTGGTTTCTTCCGCCGCCTGCCACTACTGAGTATTTCTGCAAAGGACGTAAGCCTGGGAGCGTTTTTCTCGTATCTGCGATAGAAGCGTCAGTACCCTCGACTGCCTTTACGCACTTGTTGGTGTAGCTTGCAATACCGCTCATATGCTGTAAAAGATTGAGCGCTGTACGCTCGGCCTTCAGCATAGCGCAGGTGTGACCCTTGAACTCAGCGATAACATCGCCCTTCTTTATAGCGTCACCGTCCTTGAAATGAATATTCATCTCGATGGTGTCGTCAAGTAATGTGAACACACGCATTGCAACATCAATACCCGCAAGCACACCGTCAGCCTTTGATACAAAATAGGCTTCGGATATATCGTCCTCGTCAATAAGCAGGTCGGTAGTGCTGTCTATGTAGTTTATATCCTCTGTTATCGCTCTTTTTATCAGATCGTCAACGTAAAACTGTAATAATTTCATTATATAATGCCCTTTTCCTTTCCCTCTGCAACCACTTCGCTGAGGATTATGTAAGCAACGGTAGTCAGCGACTTAGCTTCAATATAGTCGGGAGTTACCTCGAAACCGCCGTTATCAAGCAGGTCTTTAAGCTCCGTTACGCGCTTTATGTCCTTAGCCGCTTCTACATAGTCCGGCACAACGAAATAAGAGCGCTGCATTATGTGTCTTATCTCGGTGCGTATTCCCTTAGGGAGCGGCTTGCCATCGGGTGACGGATAATCAAATTCAACCGTTCCGAGCTCATGATGAACATTGTTCTTATTGATATCCTCGGCAATAAGACGGCTGAATACCAGTGCCTCAAGCAGTGAGTTGCTTGCAAGACGATTGATACCGTGAACGCCGGTATGCGCACATTCGCCTGCGGCATATAAGCCCTTGACATTTGTTGCGCCGTGTCCGTTTACGCCTATACCGCCCATAAGATAGTGCTGGCAAGGGTATATCGGGATAGGCTCTTTTGTCATATCATAGCCCTTTTCAAGAACCTTGTTATATATCATAGGGAAGCGGTTTTTGACAAATTCGGGATCTTTATACGAAATATCGAGATAGAACTTGTCGCTGCCCGTTTCTTTCTGCTCTTTCATCATATCCTTGGAAACCACGTCACGGGGAGCAAGCTCCTTGCGCTCGGGCTCATACTTATGCATAAAACGTTCCTTGTTGCAGTTGAGCAGATATGCGCCCTCGCCTCGAACCGCCTCGGATACAAGGAAGCACTCACGGTTTTCGTGGTCGGCAAAGGCTGTGGGGTGGAACTGCACATAGCTCAGATGCTGAATATCAGCGCCCATATTGTATGCAAACTGTATGCCGTCACCGGTAGCGATCGCCGAGTTTGTGGTATAATCGTAAACTCTTCCTATACCGCCTGTTGCAAGAACGGTGTTCTTTGTGGTATAATAGCTGTGCTTTCCTTCGTGAAGCACATCAAACAGGAAATTGTCACCGCGCTTGGTAAGACCGAGCAGGTGTGAGTTTTCAAGAATTGTGACATTAGGCAGCTTCTTGACGCCCTCAATAAGAGAAGTAACTATCTCAAAGCCTGTGCTGTCCTTGTGATGAGCGATTCTGTGACGGCAGTGTCCGCCCTCAAGTGTAAGGTCAATCGAGCCGTCCTGCTTTCTGTCAAAGTCAACTCCGTAATTGAGCAGATTTTTAACGTCCTTCGGACCTTGCTCAACGAGTATGCGTACATTGTCGATATTGTTCTTGTAGCCGCCGGCTATAAGAGTGTCCTTGATGTGCAGTTCGTAGTTGTCGTTGGACGTATCCATTACAGCGGCAACACCGCCCTGTGCGAGAGCCGAGTTGCAAAGTGTCAGCTCACGCTTTGAGAGCATGAGTATCTTCATACTGCTGTCAAGGTTCAGAGCCGCATAAAGACCCGAAACGCCTGTGCCGACAATTATTACGTCGTATTCTTGGAACTTCATAAAGATTACCACCTTTTGCGGAATACCGCATAAATTTACTGTATTATTAACAAACCGGAAAGGAACATTATGAACGAATCAACCGTAAACAATCCGATCTTAAAGGAAAACGAATTGACCCGTGCCATACTCGCAGGTGTTGATACCGGCGAATATGATGCGGAAATATCTATGGACGAGCTTGAAGAACTGGCTGAAACCGCAGGTGCGGTGGCAGTGTGCCGTATTATTCAGAAGCGTCCTGCTATCGAAAGTGCGACCATTCTGGGCGAGGGCAAGATTGAAGAACTCAGTGCCGCCGCAAAGGATCTTGACGCACAGCTTATTATATTTGATATGGAGCTAAGCTCCAGTCAGATACGCAACATCGAGGATATAACCTCGGTGCGCGTCATTGACCGTACCATGCTGATACTTGATATATTTGCGGGCAGAGCGGTCACCAACGAGGGTAAGCTTCAGGTTGAGCTTGCCCAGCTCAAATACCGTCTGCCGCGCCTTATGGGAATAGGTACGTCATTGTCACGTCTTGGCGGCGGTATCGGTACGAGAGGACCGGGTGAAACCCAGTTTGAAACAGACCGCCGTCACATAAGACGCAGAATAGAAAAACTCAGCGATGAGCTTAAAGAGCTTGAAAAGCGCCGCGAGCTGTCGCGCCGCCGCAGAAAAAAGGACAGCGTGTGCGTGGGTGCGATCGTAGGATATACGAACGCGGGAAAATCGACCTTACTTAACGCTCTCACGGATGCCGGTGTGCTTGCCGAGGATAAATTGTTCGCTACTCTTGATCTTACATCAAGGGCGATCGAACTGCCGGACGGAAGAAGTCTTACGCTTGTAGATACCGTAGGGCTTATCAGACGGCTTCCTCATCACCTTGTAGAAGCGTTCAAGTCAACGCTTGAAGAAGCGGCAAGCGCGGATATAATCCTGCACGTCTGTGACGTGTCCGACCCCGAAGCCAAGGAGAAAGCAGAAACAACGCTTTCTCTGCTGTCAGAGCTCGGTTGCGGCGAAATACCCGTGATCACTGTTCTCAACAAGTGCGACAAGCTCGATTATGAACTGCCGCCTGCCGAAAATACAGTAATGATCTCCGCAAAGAACGGTACGGGATTTGACAAATTGCTGAAAGCCATATCGGATAACCTTACCGATAAGGTAAGCCGTATGGAAATGCTGATACCGTATGACAAGTCGGGACTGGCGGCGGCACTCCACTCGCACGGAAAGGTGCTGAGCGAGGAGTATCGCGAGGACGGTATTGCGGTAACCGCACTCGTAGACAAGCTCCATAAACACGAATACGAAGAATTTGTTATTTAACAGACAACAGTCCCCTGACAACAGCCCTGCGGGGCTGTTTTTTTGTTTTATCGGGGAATACTCATCACCATTAGGGAATGAATAATGAATGATGAATAATGAATAATTGTGGATACGCCTGCGGCGTTTATTTTAAAAACGCCGTATTAAGCCATTTATCATCGTCATCGCAAGTCTGTATGGTGGGCACACACGTTTAAGGCATTGCCCCTCTCGAGGTATTTCAGTCGTTCAATCTGACACAATCAATTATTCGCTATGATTATAACGATACATCGGGAGGGGCGAGCCCCTCCCCTACGAAAAGTGAAGCAGATATACTGCTGTCACAATGTTCCAATGTAACAAATCGTTATTTGCAAAGCTCAACTTATATAAACAATATCACCATCAGCACAATTAAAGCTCTACCTCAGTACCGCCAACGGGACGTATTGAAAGAACATGACAGCTTCCTGCGCCGAACACCTTTTCAATATCAACGATAAAGCTCTTTAAGATGTCCTGCGGAACAAATGCCTGGATAGTACCGGCAAAACCTCCGCCGTGAACTCTGCAAGCGCCCTTTCTTGTGAGAGCGTGCTCTGCAACGTTCAGTGCAATTCCGACTGCCTGATGGGTATAATCGGAAACGGCAAATATATTCTGTAAGTACTTGTAGCTGGAATTTCCGCTTTCGTTTATCGAGCTTAAGAAATCATCGAAATGTCCGTGTTTGAGCGAATGCACAAGCTTGTCCACACGCTCGTTTTCCTCAAAGAAGTGGAGCGCGCGCAGAACGGCACGATCGCCGAACTTCTGCCTTAAAATGCTCATATTGAGAATAACGTCAGCACGTGATATTTCGCGGAGATATTCTGTTGAGAAATAGCCTGCTATTGCCATCATCTCACGGGGGATAGCGGCGTATTCGTCTGTAAGATCGGCATGGTCTGCTTTAGTGTCGATTATGCACAGCGCGTGTCCGTATGATGAGAAATCAACGGGGATATTCTCAATGATAGGTGCCTGTGTATTCTTGAAGTCAATGGCAACGAAGCCGCCTACCGAGCTTGCCATCTGATCCATCAGACCGCTGGGCTTGCCGAAATATTCGTTTTCCGCATACTGCGCGATCTGGGCTATCTTTACAGCGCTGATACCACCTGCGTTGTAGATGCCCGAAAGTATATTTCCTATAAGAACTTCAAATGCCGCAGAGCTTGAAAGACCCGAGCCCTTCATAACGTTTGATGTCGTATAAGCCTTGAAGCCGCCTATATTAAAGCCGTTGTTCTTAAAGCCTGCGGCAACGCCTCTGATAAGAGAAGCAGATGTATTCTTTTCGTTTTCATGAACCGAAAGGTCCGATATGTCAACTGTATCCTGCGGGAATCCCTCGCTCTTAACTGTGATGATATTGTCATCTGTAGGCTCGACTACTGCAATGACATCAAGGTTTACGCTTGCCGCAAGAACTTTGCCGTGATTATGGTCGGTATGATTGCCGCCGACTTCCGTGCGTCCGGGGGCTGAGAAATAACGAAGCGAATCGCTGCCGCCGAAAATGCTCTTAAATTCTTCCGCCGATTTCTCATATCTTTCTTTCTGAGCCTTCACTGCACTCTCCGGGTAAATTTCCTCGAGTGTGTGTATTGTCTTTTTTGCCATGATCGTTTCCTTTCATTTTGCTTTATCTGCTTTATCTTTTCTCCCGTGGGGAGTTAAATCCGTTTGATTTATTCCTTTTCGGTATAGAACATTCTGTATTTGGTCGAGTTATGATAGCTTACACTGAGCACAAGACCTATCGCTACAAAAAGGCATATCCCGGAAGTGCCGCCTGCGCTGAAGAACGGAAGCGGTATTCCTATAACAGGTGCAACACCGAGCACCATTCCTATGTTGACTGTTGTATGAAATACAATAAGCGCAAATACACCGATACAGATAAGTCTGCCGAGCGTATCCTTTGCACCGCTTGCATTTGACAGTATTTTAAGCGACAGTACCGCGATAAGTCCCACTACAAGCAGACAGCCGAGCAGTCCCATTGTCATTCCGATATATGAAAAAATGAAGTCGTTGTGTATTTCGGGAACATAGGTATAGTCTCCGCCGGAAAGCCCTTGCCCCGTAAGTCCGCCTGAACCTAACGCTATCTTGCCGACACGTTGTTGCATATATATCCCGAGTGCTTCGTCCTCCTGCATCTGCGCATCCCACAGCACCTGAAAACGTTTCTGTTGGTGCGGTTGCATAAGATAGTTCCACAAAACATAGACAGCCGGAGGGATCGCGACCGCTATCATAACAAGATATTTCCAGGAAAGTCCTGCCGCAAACATCATGCATAGGAAGATGAAAAGGAATACTATAGCCGAGCCGTCATCTCCCGTCTGCCTTATAAGCAGTGTCGGTATCGCACCGTGAATGCAAAGAAGAATGAAATGTATCGGTTCATTCATTCTGTCCTCGACCTTTGACAGGTGAAAAGCCAGGGAAAGAATAAACGCAAGCTTAAGTATTTCCGAGGGCTGAATCGTGGCTATTCCGAGATCCAGCCAACCTATGTCATCCGCACCTTCTCGCTGAAGTCCGAGCGGTGTGAACAATAAAAGCGTAAGTCCCAGTCCGACCGGGACATAGATAAACCATAGCTTTGCAATAAATTTGTAATTTATTGCCGCAAGCACAAGAGCTATTACAATACCGCCGATAAAGGCTATCAGCTGTGTCTTGTACTGGCTTGCGGTAACAGCCGAACTGATGTCGTTTTCATAGAGCGTATACTGAATAAATACCGCAAAGCACGCAATGCCGGCACACATGAACAGCAGCAGTTTATCCAGTTTTCCGAAATAGGTTTTGATCTTACTTAAAATCAGTTTCATAAAACTGTGTCCCTTTTATTTTAATGCGGTTTGAACCGCGGTTACTTTTACAATTACAGATAAATATATTATACACGGAAAACGGTTCTTTTTCAAGCAAAACGAAAATAAAAGAGGAGTTTACAATAAATTTGCAAATTAAATACAAAAAGTCGAAGAATTATCGATAATTCTTCGACTTTTTTAACAAGGTGGAATGGGAGAAAGTAAGAATTGTTTTTTGCAATATGGTTTCTGTTTTCGGTTTGACGGAAATGTTTTATGTTTTTACTGTGATAGCAAGCTCCCGATAGTTCTGTTCGTAAGATAGCACTTCTCGGTCTCGCTATTCCATTTAATAACGTTGCTGCTATTAACGAGGGAGACAACCAAAGGGACTAGGGTGAGGGACTTGGCAGCCCCTAACCCTATCCCTTAGGTTTTCTCCCTCGTGGCTCCCTCTTTCCTTACCCACACCCGTACCCCGCAAGGGTGTTGGCTATAAGATACACAAACGACCGGGTTTTAAAAATTTGTATAAGCGGGTCGCTGACGCTCACTTAGTCCCATTTTAGTACAGATATCTCAGGATAGTAGCGTTCTTTTTTATAGTCGGTGATAGTACAGTTGCATTGATACGTTCACGAAATTATTAAAGCCTTATCAGTATGGAAACCGTTTCTAGCGTTGTTAGCTGTATATTTCATTACACTGCCTTATAGATAAGGTACGGTCTAGTAAATGACAACAAGTTTGATAACATATTAGAACGCTCCCGACTGTATCAGCCGGGAGCGTTTTTAGTATTCGATTTACTTATGCCAGCTCATCAGCCAGCTCATCGACCTGTGCCGCGCTTGCGTCATTCAGTGAGCAGGTGATCTTGACCGTCTTGTCAAGGATATTGAGCTCCTTAGACTTTTCAAACATACCTGCCATTACCTTAGCCGCCATAGGTGCCCATGCGCCGTTTTCGATAAACGCAACCGTTCTTTTCTGATAGTTTCTTTCTGTAAGACCCTCAATGAATGTTCTCATAAATGGGAACACATCGGCATTGTAAGTAGGCGTTGCAAGCGCAAGCTTGCCGTAAGCAAATGCGTCCGAGATCGCCTTTGACATATCGCATCTTGCAAGGTCTGTGATAATGACATCAACACCCTTTGCCTTCAGCTTGTCGTATAAAAGCTCTGCGGCTTTCTTTGTGTTGCCGTAGATTGACGCGTAGGCTATCATAACGCCGTCCTTTTCGGGAGTGTAGGACGACCACTTGTTGTAAAGATCGATATAATGTGCGAGGTTTTCGCTCAGCACAGGACCGTGTAACGCACAGATTTTTTCAATATCAAGCGTAGCGGCTTTTTTGAGAAGCGCCTGTACCTGTGCACCGTACTTTCCGACTATGCCAATGTAATATCTGCGTGCCTCGTCTTCCCACGGCTCGTCAGTGTCGGGTGTGCCGAACTTTCCGAAGCCGTCCGCAGAGAACAGTATCTTGTCCTTTGAGTCGTATGTTACCATAACCTCGGGCCAGTGTACCATAGGGGCAAATACAAAGGTCAGCGTGTGACTGCCGAGCGCCAGCGTGTCGCCCTCTTTTACGGTAAGCGTGTTTGTAATGGTAAGGTCGGGGAAAAATCCCTTTATCATCGTGAATGTCTTTGCGTTGCCGACTACCGTTGTGTCGGGATAGAATTTCAGAAACTCCGCAATGCTTGCCGAATGGTCGGGCTCCATATGCTGAACCACCAGATAATCCGGTTTTCTGTCGCCAAGCTCTGTTTTTACCTTTTCAAGCCATATTGCCGAAAAGTTTATATCGACAGTATCCATAACGGCCGTCTTTTCGTCAAGAATGACATAGGAGTTGTAGGAAATGCCGTCAGGCACTCTGTACTGACCTTCAAACAGGTCGATCGTGGTGTCGTTTACACCGACATATTTTACATCTTCTGAGATAAACATTAAAAAAATCTCCCTTCTTCTGCTGAAATCTATTGATATTTTATCACATCTGAAATTAAAAATCAATAGCAGCAATCAAATAAATTCAGACTTTACAAAGAAATCAGTATCTATTATCATTGTTTTTCCGCTTTTCTTCAATGTTCCTTATTTGCTCATCGATATGTCCTTTAAGCATTTCGTTCTTTTCGCTCGCTTTGTCTGAAAGCTCATCGTATTTATCGACCACGTTGTCGCTTATCCTCACAAAGTTTTCGGTCAGCTTTTCCCTTACCATATCGATTTTTGAAGCGTCCTCGCCGTTATCGGTCATTAACGGTATATTCTGCTTTTCATCGGTATGGCGCAGCAGCATAACAACGCCCATCACAAGTGTAGTAAGATATACGACCACTCCTGAGAATGTGCTGACAACGAGCTTCTGATTTTCCGTAAGCCACGTTATATACACCGACAGCGAGCGGATAAGCGTTACCGCAGAAACGCCCGCATCGGCAAGAGAAATATTTCTTATCGCGCTGAGAAGCGGTGAGCGGTGCTTCTGCACCTTCACAAGGTTCACGATAGCACGGACAAGCTTTATCACCGTGTATACGGCGATACTTGCAATAACGAGCCTTGCGTATTGCCGTGTCGTGTTGTGTATCATGCTGTACAGCTCAATAAGCATAAGTACCACGCTCATAATAATAAACATCATACCCGTAAAGCGCATCACATATACTTCCGATACTACCTGTATGCCCTTGTCCAGCTTTTTCTCATACGATACAGTCATATAACGCATCACGGCAAGCAGACCGTAATACACGCCCAGTATCATAAACCATATCGAGCCGTAGAACAGACCGAGAACGCCGTTATATGCGGCGTACGCAACGTTCAGCGTCAGTGAGCCTGCTGTGTAGACTACTATACGGAAGCGTTTGCTTTGCATAAACAGGCGGATAAATTCTTTCAGCCTGAGTCTGTGATTTTTCAGTTTATCCGCCTCCCGCCTTTAAATTTAATGCCGTCACAATTTATAACCGTGACGGCATAGCTTGCTATTATATTTTACCTTATCTGTCGCTAAAATGCAACCTAATAGTATCATTCATCATAGCTGTCAAGGAAGTGATGCTTTTCTCCTCCCTTTTTCCACGCAATGACAGTATCGATATTCACATTTTCAACGCTCTTGAAAATATGCTTTTCGACCTCGGGATTTGTCTGCTTCAGCTTTGCAATAAGCTGTTTTATCTCGACGCGCTTAGAGCGTGTTTCCTCGTTGTTGCAGGTAGTGCAGGTGTCTGTGAATTTGCAGGCGCACTGAATAAAATGCAGTCCGTTGTAGTCCCTCCACGCCTTTATATCGTCCTCGCGCACAAGGTACAGCGGACGTATAAGCTCCATACCCTCAAAGTTCGTGCTGTGGAGCTTCGGCATCATAGTCTGTATCTGAGCGCCGTACAGCATACCCATAAGTATCGTTTCTATCACATCGTCATAGTGATGTCCGAGCGCTATCTTGTTACAGCCAAGGCTCTTTGCATAGTTGTAAAGGTGACCTCTTCTCATTCTTGCGCAAAGGTAGCAGGGTGATTTTTCAACGTTGTAGACAGAATCAAAAATGTCCGACTCAAATATCTCTATCGGTATTTTCAGTTTTCGCGCGTTTTCCTCGATAACATTCCTGTTTGCTATGCTGTAGCCGGGATCCATTACGATGAACTTTACCTCAAACGGAAAGTCGCTGTGGCGGTGAAGCTCCTGGAACAGCTTAGCCATAAGCATAGAATCCTTACCGCCCGAAATACATACGGCGATACGGTCGTTTTCCTTTACAAGCTCATATTGCTTTACAGCCTTTGTGAATGCCGCCCATATTTTTTTACGGAACTTCTTTTGCAGGCTCTGCTCGACACGTCTTGAAACCTCGTCTGCCTGCTCCTTCTGCATAAGCGCAAGAAGCCATGCGGCATATCCGCCCGAAAGCGAACAGGCATCATAGCCCATCTCGGATAATCTTTCGGCAGTATCAACGCTGAATTTTCCTCTTGCACAGCATACGATAAGTTTTTTCGTCTTGTCCTCTGGCGGTGCAGATAAAAGCTCATCTGCCGAAAGCGACACAGCACCCTCCATAATACCGTACATTTTTTCGGTTTCACTGCGGGTATCGTATAAAATATAGCTGTCGGGGGAGAGCTTTTCAAGCTCGCTTACGGTTATTTCCAAAGTTTATTTCCTTTCTTATGCACCTGTCAGCACATGGCTGAATAAGTACAGCAGACCCATATATGACAGCGTACCCGCCGCCATACTTACAAAAGTGTTATGCCACAGCTTATAGCTTCCGCCTGTGATAAGTACCGCGAGAAGTCTTGGTATACCGACACCGAACATATTGTCGCCGATATCCTTGAGGCAGTAGATTATAAGTATCGACATTATCATAGCCGGGAGCGACTTTTCTATACGTTCAAGCCACTTCGGCATTTTCCTGTTGCCGTGAAAGATCACAAAAGGCAATGCACGCAGAGAAAATGTGATAACAGCACTGATAACTATTGCTATCACCATCTGTAAAGGAGTCATAGGAGTCGATGTCATATCGTCTTATCCTCCTTTTCATCGGTGATAATATCTTCCGGAGAAGTAACGACTTCTATTGCCTTGCTATCGGTTTTGTTTTCGGCGTTTTCGCCGTCTGCGTCTTTATCCTTCTTGCCTTTCTTCTTGCCGAAATCCGTATTGGTTATCAGCAGTAAAAGCGCGGTGGATAATAGCAGGGCAGGGAGCATAAAGCTGTTCTGTCCGAAGATAAGCAGGCACAGCACGCCTACCCCAAGACCGATAAGCGCAGGGGAGTGCCGGTCGGCGTGTTCCCACTTGTCGATAAAGATAATGACGAACAGCGCTGTCATACAGAAGTCAACGCCCTCAAGCTGAAACGGGAGCAGCTGTCCGATAACGCTTCCGAGCACCGAGAAGAAAGTCCAGTAGAAATGACTGAAAAGCGCAACGCCGAACATGGTGCTGTGCTTGTCGTCCTCCGGCATATAGTCGAGTGTAGTGTTTACCGCATAGGTTTCATCGGTCATCGAATGTATCATATACAGCTTACGCTTTCCCATAGCGTTAAAATCCTTCAGAAATGTAAGACTGTAGAAGCTCTGCCTGCTGTTAACAAGCAGAACAGTGAGCGCCACCGTAAGTAGTGACGCTCCGCTGCTGAAAAATGTTATAAGTAAGAACTGGCACGTTCCTGAGTAAAGGAACAGACAGGAGAACAGCGAGTAGTACCATTGATATCCCGCCTCTGCCATCATCATTCCGTATGCCATACCTAAGAACAGATAACTGCACAGTACAGGCAGACTCTTGATGAAAGAATGTCTGATAAGTTGCTTTTTTGTCATTTGATTTATGAAGCCGCCCTTCCGTAAATACTGAGTATCTTGTCCTCGACTGCACGGGCAAGCGCATTGTGTCCGTTTTCGTCAAGATGTTCGCAGTCTATGCTGCTGGGCTTTGCGTGGTCGGAAGCGGCAAGGATATCTGTACCGTGCTTTCTTGCGACCTTTGCAAAGGTGTATTTCAGATTTCGTGAAACGGCGGGTGAGCCTGCGTCAAACTGCGGGTCGTATTTATCCTGCCATACGTCATTTCCAAGCTCTATAGGTGAAATGAGCAGGATACGGCAGTTGCCCGCGTACATTCTGACCTGCTCGATAAGACGCTCCGCACCGTGCGCAATCGTTTCTGCGTCAGCGTTATAAACCGGTTTGCAGTCGTTCGTTCCGAGCATTATAACGACCATATCAAGCGGAGCGTGACTTTCAAGGAATACGGGGAGCAGCTTGTCGCCTGCTCTGCCAATCCTGTCGGGGTCCTCAAAAACCGTTGTTCTTCCGCAAAGCCCTTCCTCTATTATCTCATAGCCGCTTTGCTCAAGGTCGTTTCTTATAATGCTTGTCCAGCGTACACCGTCGGCAAATCTCTTGTCAGTGCCTGGGATAAGCCCCCATGTATTCGAGTCGCCGAAGCAAAGTATCCTTTTCATTGTCCTCACCTGCACTTAAAGTTTTTATGAGGAGCTTTTCGGCTCCTCATAAACTGTATTTATATATCTTTCTCAGCTTTTCTTTACTTCTCCGCCCTCAACAACGAGTGTTTCCTTGTAGTCTGCACCGTATGTGTCTGTAAGAGTAGCGTCATAGTCTGCGTGGAAGAAGTTTTCCTTGCCGAGTGTCTTGATCTCGTCGTTTATCCAGTTAAGGAGCGTTTCGTTGCCCTTTGTAACAGCGGGAGCGATAGTATCCTGGCTGCCGAGTGCGTCAATGCCTACAGTATAGCCCTTGTTCTGCTTTGCAAATGCGATAACCTCTGTGTTGTCGTTAGCCCATGCAACACCGTTGCCGTTTTCGATAGCGCTCTTTGCTGTAGCGTATGAATCATACTTCTGGAGCTTGATGTCGGGGTAGTTCTTTGTGAGGTAAAGCTCAGCCGTTGTACCCGAGATAACGATCATCTTGTCCTCAGCCTTCCAGTTGTCAAGCGATGTGATAACATTGCTGTCGGGTGAAACAACGCCGAGTGCAACGTTCATGTAAGGAAGTGCAAAGTCGACCTTTTCGGCTCTTTCTTCTGTTACAGTGAAGTTTGCAAGGATAATATCGACCTTGCCGGTTTCAAGGTATTCAACACGGTTAGCGGCCTCTGTTGAAACATAGTTTATCTCAACGCCGAGATCCTTGCCGAGTCTGTTTGCAAAATAAATGTCATAGCCCTGATATTCGCCGTTCTCATCTACATAGCCGAAGGGGTTCTTGTCTGAGAATACGCCGATGTTTATCTTACCGCTTGCCTTTATCTCATCGAGTGTACGGTATACCTTTGAGCCTGTGCTGCCGTCACTGCCGCCGCTTGTTGCGTTTGTGCTGCACGCTGTGAATGAAGCTACTGCCGCAGCTGCCGTAAGACCAAGTGCTATCAGTTTCTTGAAGTTTAACTTTTTCATTGTGATTATCTCCTTTAAATATCTCTCTTTATTCTGCGAGTTCTTTCTTTGCTCTTACCGAGTCGAACTCAAATGTGTTAAGGAATTGTTTTGCCCTTTCTGTCTTAGGATTATCAAAGAACTCATCGGGCGTTGCTTCTTCCACGATCTTTCCGTTGTCGAGGAAGATTATTCTGTCTGCTATCGCTCTTGCAAACTGCATCTCGTGTGTTACTATCAGCATTGTGCGACCCTGCTTTGCAAGATCGAGCATAACGTCAAGTACCTCACGAACCATTTCGGGATCGAGTGCCGCAGTTACCTCGTCAAAGAGCAGTATTTCGGGGTGCATACAAAGCGCACGGACGATAGCCACACGCTGCTTCTGACCGCCGGAAAGCTCTCTGGGGTAGCTTTTAGCCTTTTCTTTTAGTCCCACTCTTTCGAGCAGTGACATTGCTTCCTGCTTTACCTCTTCTTTATCCCTTTTCTGTACCTTGCAGGGTGCGAGAAGAACATTGTCAAGCACCGTCAGGTGAGGGAACAGATCATAGCTCTGGAATACCATTCCTATACGCTGTCTTAAAAGAGGGAGCGTCTTGCTGTTTCTTTCGATTACATCGCCGTCAAGCGTTATACTGCCTTCCTGTATCGGCTCAAGTGCGTTTATACAGCGCAGGAGAGTTGACTTTCCGCAGCCGCTCGGTCCTACTATTACTATGACCTCGCTCTTTTTGACGGAAAAGCTGATACCGTCAAGTATCGTTGTGTCACCGAAACGCTTTACGATGTTGTCTATTGTTAATAATGCATCTGCCATACGCTTTAGCTCCATTTCTTTTCAAGGTATTTTGCAAGCATACTTATCGGCCAGCAGGCGATGAAGTATAGCAGGAATACCGTCAGATACACACCGAATGCACCATTCGGACTTGTCATTCTGTTAGCTTCTATTATCTGCTGTGCAACCTTCAGGACTTCCACTACGCCTATCATAAGTATAAGGCTTGTCGTCTTTATCATTCTTGTTATCAGGTTTATCGAAAGCGGTATGAGCCGTCTTATCGTCTGCGGTATGATAACATAAAGATAGGTCTGTGCATTCGTTAGTCCGAGAGCCTCACTGCTTTCATACTGATGCTTCGGTATTGAGATAAGTGCGCCTCTTACAAGGTCGCCCATTTCGGCAGTGCCCCATAATACGAATACTATTATAGAGGCTGCTTCGCCCGAAAGATCCCAGCCGAAAGCTCTTGTCGTTCCGAAGAACATTATAAAAAGAAGCACAAGCTGCGGCATTATTCTTATAAATTCAAGATACACACGAAGAACGGCTTTCAATATCCTGTTCTTCTTTGTCATAAGTACGCCCATTCCGATACCGAGCGGTATGCTTATCGCAACCGATACAAGGCTTATCCAGAGCGCCGTCCAAAGTCCTCCGAGAAGTCTTATAAAGTTCGTGCCCTTGAACAGAACGTCTATTCCGAGATTAACTGCCAAATCCTGCACGGCGCACCCTCCTTTCAACTATCGTTCCGACAATTGAGATCGGAAGAAGTATTATGAGATAGAAGCCGACCAGCAGGCACAGAGCTTCGGTCGTATCGTTGTACATTCCCATAAGATCCTTAGCCATAAACATAAGGTCAAGCAGGCTTATCGCACTGAACACGCTTGTTTCCTTCATAAGGAATATCACGTTTGCGACAAACGCCGGGATACTTACCGACATTGCCTGCGGAAGTATCACATAACGCATTGCCTGCATTTTGTTCATTCCGAGAGAATAGGCGCTTTCTGTCTGTATCTTGTCTACCGATTCAAGTCCGCTCCTGAAAGCCTCCGCCATATAGCTTCCTCCGAGGAAGGCAAGTCCTGCGATACCGCAGGTTTCGGCGTCGGTCGGTATGCCGACTTTAGGCAGTCCGTAATAGATGAAAAAAAGCTGTACTAAAAGCGGTGTATTGCGGCTGATTTCAATGTAGACGGAAACTATACGGCGGATAACCGGTACCTTGTAGTACTGAACCACTGCACATATAAGCCCTATGATGATCGAGAATATTATACCAAGAACACCGAGCTTTACAGTAAGCAGTGCGGCTTCCCCGAACAGCGGCAGGTACTCAGCGATAGCGTTAAGATCCATACCGTCACATCCTTTCAATTTACTGAGCCGACGGCAAAATAAAAGCCGGGGCTGTTACGCTCCCGGACAAATGGCAGTCGCCGCAGTGCTTTTACGGCTGTATGACAACAATGCCGCTGCACCCAAATGCCATTTTACTTGTCCGGGAGCTGATACAGCAACACATTATTCTGTTGTGCGTTGATGAAATAGTAGCGTACATCGTATTTCCTCCGTTTGTTTCAAAACTTATAATTCTCATCGGTTTTGTTCCGATGATGCTATTATACTACCTAAAACCTACTTTGTCAATAGGTTAAGGGTGTTTTATTGAAAATTTTTTTGGAGGTATAATCCAATGTATGCGGTTTTCGGGATTGTTGTGCGGGATTAACGGGTTTGCCGCCCCTCATCCCTGTTTGGTTTTCAACAGTGTGCTTAACATACAAAAATAATTATAGTATAATACGGGGAAAAATGCAAGTAAAATTTTCGGGGTAAAATTACGGTTTTTTGTGGCAGAATGCAAAGCGGGGACAAAGCTTTACATCTGAGCGGAAAAATGTTAAAATAAGTATAACTCAAATCAGAAAGGAATTACAGTTATGAAAGAAATATCTGTTGAAGAACTGAAAGTCAATCCCTCCACGCTTATCGGCAAGGAGTGGGCACTGCTGACGGCAGGAAACAAGGACGGCTATAATACAATGACAGTAAGCTGGGGACAGATGGGTGAGCTGTGGAACAAGCCCACGACAGTAGTATATATCCGCCCTCAGAGATACACAAAGGAATTTGTGGATAAGAACGACTATTACACATTATCATTTCTCCCCGACGGGCACAGGGAGGCTTTAAGCTACCTCGGCTCACATTCTGGCAGAGATGAGGATAAGCTTGCAAAGACCGACCTTACAGGCACAGCAACGGACGATTACGCTTATATAGAGCAGGCAAAGCTCGTGCTTGTCTGCAAGAAGCTGTACAGACAGCCTATGACCCCCGATTCTTTTATAGACAAGTCGCTTATCGAAAAGTGCTATGCCGCAGGTGATTTCCACGAGATGTATGTAGGCGAGATAGTTAAAGTGCTTGTTAGTGAATAACCGATGAAAAGGACAGTGGTAATAGGCTGTTCGGGTTCGGGTAAAAGCGTGTTTTCGAGAAAGCTACGTGACGCAACAGGATTATCGCTGTACTATCTTGATATGATATGGCATAAGCCCGACGGCACGAACATTTCACGGGAAGAATTTGACAAACAGCTCGACAGCATAATATCCCGTGACAGCTGGATAATAGACGGCAACTATCAGCGCACTCTTGAAACAAGGATAAAGGCTTGTGACACAGTGTTTCTGTTTGACTTGCCGACTGAAATCTGCATTGAGGGCGCATTGTCACGCATAGGCAAAAAGCGTGAGGATATGCCGTGGTTTGAAAATGAGCTTGACCCTGAGTTCAGACAATGGATAGAAAGCTTCAGGGCAAATCAGCTCCCCGAAGTATACAGACTGCTTGAGAAATACAAAAACAACAGGGAGATAGTTGTTTTTCGCACAAGAGAGCAGGCGGATAAGTTTATTGAAAAGCTCGGATAACATAAATAACCCACTGTGATTTTTACACGGTGGGTTATCTTTATTCAGCGTTAATTATCAGCCTCTGGTGTTCTTGAAATCTTCATAAAGTCCGTATCTTGCAATCGTAGACGATACCTTGCAGCAAAGTCCGTTATCGGTATTTTCAAATTTGTACGCGCACAGGGCATATGTGATCTCATTGTTTTTGTCAACGCTGGTGGGAATGGCGGTAATGCACATAATGTCATTGTTGTTTTGGTCGTCGTAGAACAGCAGATATTTAGCCTGATAGTATCTTTCATCGCCGTTTCCTTTTTCGCCGAATGCGGCGTAAATGCACAGCTTGCCGTCATATTCCGCATATTGCTTAGGAATAAAATCCTTGAAGTTGTCGTATGTGAAGCCTGTGTAAAGCTCGCTTGCCTTTTCATAAAAGCCTTTCATATCGGAAAATCCGAAGAAATCGGGGTTTGCCTCAAGATAGTTTCCGTAGACGGCATTCTTCTTTATAAATTCATCTATTTCCGCTCTGGTGGCATTGATCATTTCTTTTCCGTTTTTTATAGCTTCATAGCCTGAGCAGAAATCAACCTTTTGATCAAACAGTCGTTGTCTGGTTACACGGTCGATTATTTCGTTGCCGATGCTTTCGTCTGTGCAGAGCTTCAGATCATCAAAATCATCGCTCAGTGAAATTGTCTTTCCGTCATAAGTGATACTGCCGAATTTGCTCCAGAAAGATTTGTCGGTGAGAACCTCGGCTTTTATGCTGTCGATGTTGATCTGTTCTTCCGAGCTGTTGTTACTGCTTTCGTCGGATTGGTTACTGCTTTCGACAGATTCGTTACTGTTTTCGGTAGATGAATTATCGGCAGTAGAAGTACCGGAGGTTGTCGTGGTGCTGTCTGAAACGGAAGAAGCGTTTGTGTTTTGTGAACAAGCGCAAAGCGTTGCTGTAATTAGAAATGCGGATACTGTAAGAATGATTGATTTTGTTTTCATGGGGATACCTCCTTAATTTTTCTGATTTTATTATATCAGAATATCTTAAAAATTTCAATAAGAATTATTCGTTATAATCACGAATTTTAAATGTTTTTTGTTGGTTTTATCCAAAGTTACATTAGTTTCATAGTATCGGTTTTTATACGATAAAAGAGGGTGTCACAGCCCAGAAAAGAAAAAGTGAGTCGAAACGCGTAACATAGTGCGCTCGACTCACTTTTTTGATATGTTGAGAAAATCTGTCTTTAGTACGCTTCTATTATACCGTTTTGGTAATTAACGCTGATAGCAAGCTACCGATAGTGCTTTTCGTCGGATAGCACTTCTCGGGTTCGCTATTCCATTTGATAACGTTGCTGCTATGTGTGAGGGAGACAACCCAAGGGGAGAGAGGAAGGCGCTCCAAAGGCGCTTTCCCCTCTCCCCTTAGGTTTTCTCCCTCACTCTCCCTCTTTCCTGACTCCTTTTCTCTTCTGCCATAACGGGGTGTTGGCGATAAGACACACAAACGATTGCGTTTAAAAAGCCGTTATAAGCGGGACGCTGACGCTCCGTTCGACCCGGGGGACTGTACAGATATCTTTGGATAGTGCGTTTTTGGAAATTTCGGTGACAGTGCAGTTGCACCGGTACGCTCACGAAATCATTAACACCTTGTTAGTATAGAAACTGTTTTTAGCGTTGTTGGCTGTATTATATTGTTCTGACTGTTTTACAATATGTTGCACTGCAATGTCAATGAAACTTGATAAACTAAGAAGCTGTGATGAAATTTTTGCATTTCACCACAGCTTCGTCAAAATCGTTATATGAATTACACTTCCCAGCTGCCGAGATACTTTTCCTGTTCCTCAGTCAGCTTATCAATTGTAATGCCCCAGTATCTGAGCTTTCTCTCGGCAACCTCCTTATCAACCTCGGCAGGAACGTTTACCGTCATCTTTTCGCCGGCTTTCAGCTTGTTCTTGTTCTTCACAAGATATGCGGCGGAAAGTGCCTGTATAGCAAAGCTCATATCCATTATTTCTGCCGGGTGACCGTCGCCTGCGGCAAGGTTTACAAGTCTGCCCTCGGCAATAACATTTATCCTGTTGCCGTTAGCCAGCTTGTAGTACTGAATGTTGTTTCTTGCAACGCCCGTTTCTACAGCCATTTCCTTCAGCTTTGCAACGTTTACCTCAACGTCAAAGTGACCAGCGTTTGAAAGGATAGCCCCGTCCTTCATATTAAGGAATGCCTTTTCTCCGATAACATCGTTACAGCCTGTTACTGTTACGAAGAAGTCGCCTATCTTAGCCGCCTCGACCATAGGCATAACCTTAAATCCGTCCATAACGGCTTCCATCGCCTTTATCGGATCTATCTCGGTTACTATTACCGATGCGCCAAGTCCCTTAGCCCTCATAGCAACGCCCTTGCCGCACCAGCCGTAGCCTGCTACTACAACGTTCTTTCCTGCAACAATCAGATTCGTTGTGCGGTTTATGCCGTCCCAAACCGACTGACCCGTGCCGTAGCGGTTGTCGAATAGATGCTTGCAGTCTGCGTCATTTACAAGCATCATCGGGAACTTGAGCTGTTTAGCCTTATCCATAGCTACAAGGCGGATAATTCCCGTTGTGGTTTCTTCACAGCCGCCGATAACGTTCGGGATAAGGTCGGGATATTCGTTGTGGATAAGGTTTACAAGGTCGCCGCCGTCATCGATGATGACATTGGGAGCGATCTTGATAACCTCCGCCGTATGTGCGTGATATTCCTCCGCAGTAGCACCGTGCCACGCAAATACGTTAAGTCCGCTGTGTACAAGCGCCGCCGCAACATCGTCCTGTGTTGACAGCGGGTTACTGCCCGTGATATACATTTCTGCGCCGCCTGCCGCCATTACACGGCAAAGGTAAGCTGTCTTTGCTTCAAGGTGCACCGAAAGCGCTACTTTCAGTCCCGCAAACGGCTTTGATACCGCAAATTCTTCTTCAATTCCGCGCAGTAACGGCATATTCGCCTTTACCCAGTTTATCTTTGTTTCGCCGCTTTCCCACAGGCTCTCATCTCTTATAATGCTCATTTCGTTTTCCTTTCCGTTAACCGTCTATTCTTTTCATCGCTTTATTGCATTCAAAGTAAATGCGTTCCTCGTCCATTCCCTTTATCTCACGGTTTTCCATTAAGAACTCACCGTCAACCATAACGCTTTCAACCTCATATCCGCTTGCACTGTAGCACATAGCCGCAACAGGATCGTTCACAGGCTGGAGCGAGGGATATTTCATATCCATTACGGTAAGGTCAGCCGCATAGCCTTCTTTAAGTATTCCCGTGTTGTCAAAGCCTAAAGCCTTAGCGCCCGTTTCAGTAGCCATTTTCAGCGCCTGACGTGCAGAAACTGCTGTAGCACTGCGGAGATTTCCCTTGTGCGCAAGGCAGATAAAGTTCATATCGCTGAACATATTCAGCGTATTGTTGCTTCCTGCGCTGTCAGTGCCGATACACAGCTTTACGCCCTTGTCGAGCATATCGGGTATTCTTGCAAAGCCGTTTCCGAGCTTTGCATTGCTGATAGGATTGGTAGCGGCATATACGCCTCTTTCAGCGAGAATATCAATATCCTCGTCGGATAGCTGTACGCAGTGAGCGGCAACCGTATGGAACTTGAACATTCCCATATCATCGAGATATTTGACAGGCGAACAGCCGTTCTGTGCTATGCTGTCCTCAATTTCCTTTACCGACTCCGACAGGTGAATGTTTATGCCGAGACCGTATTCTGCGGCTTTATCCATTACAAGCTCAAGATAGCCTCTGTCGGTAGTGTAGATTGCGTGAGGACCCATCATGAATTTAAGACGCTTGTTGTCGCCATAGGTGCGCATATCATACAGCGTATCCTCAATTCTTGTCTTTCCGCCCTCGTCATCTCTGCCGTTTCCTACAAGACCTCTTGATATTGTCGCTTTCAGACCGCTTTCGCTTATCGCTCTTGTAATGCAGTCACGGGCGATATTCATATCGAGAAATGCCGTTGTACCTGTCTTTATCATCTCAAGGCAGGCAAGCTGTGTGCCGTAGTACATATCCTCGGCGGTCAGTTTGTCCTCCATCGGCATTATCCTGTCGAACAGCCAGGTGTGGAACATAAGGTCGTCCGCACTGTTCCTGAACAGCGACATATAGCTGTGCGTGTGGCTGTTTACAAGTCCTGCTGTAATGAGCTTGTCCCTGCCGTCAATAGTCCTGTCGGGAACAAAGCCGTTTTTTACTGCATCATCGCCGATATAGGAGATAACGCTGTTGCTAACCGCAATATCGCATACCTTTGCGGAAAATCCGCTTTCTTTGTCAGGAAGAATTGCGGTTATCCCTTTAAATAATGTATTCATATAAAGTCCTTTCGTCCGTTTTTCTCAACACCTTATTATAGCATTTATGAGGGAGGATTGCAACCGGGAGGGTTGCTTTACAGCGGAATTTATGTTAAAATACTGCAAAAAACGAGGTGATACCATGAACAAAGAATACACGATCCGTGATCTGTACGAGATTTACTGTGAAGCGATGCCCCGCTATCCGCTGGCATATGAGCGTTTCAGGGATATTCTGCATAGAGATAATTCACAGATCTTCACTGCGGAAAGCAGCAAAACGATAATTGGATTTGTCGTAGTGAACGGTAATTCCGTGGTTATCCTGTGCGTAAAAAAGGAGTACAGGCACAGCAGTTACGGAAAACATCTGCTTATAATGGCAGAGGGTTTTATTTCCGCAAATTACGATGAAGTTATTCTCGGCGGGGGTGGCTTGCTACAGGGCGTGCCGTGTGACAATGACGAAGAGAGCAGTGTTCCATTCTTTGAAAAATGTGGTTACAATGCAGACTTTACATCGGTCAATATGGGGCTTGAGCTTAATGATAAAGCTGTTGAAAAGCTGAAAGAAATTCCCCGCCCGAACGGAGTTACATACCGCTTTGCAGATGATAACGACAGAGAAAAGCTCTTAGCCGCCGTAAAAGATGCTCAGGCAGATTGGTTACCGATATTCGAGGAGAATAGTGACGCTCCCGTCCTGCTTGCCGTCTGCGGTGATGAGATCGCCGGCTTTGAGATGGTCGAGGAGTACGGCGGAATGTTCTTTTCCGACAATGAAAAGCACGGTATGATAGGCTGTGTCGGCGTTACTCATAAATACCGCAGACGAGGAATAGGCCTTGCTATGACAGCCGAGGGCAGTCTGTTGCTGTATGAAAGGAATTGCAAGGATATTCAGCTTTTATACGTCGAGCGTGTAGCGTGGTACAATAAGCTAGGTTATGAGGTAACAAGCAAACAGTGGACGGGCAGAAAGAAAATACAGGATATTATGTTCTGAAATAGGAACAGCCCTGCTATAACGGCAGGGCTGAAATTCTATTCGTTTTCGGTTAATCTGCTCAGAAAATCCGCAGGCGAATAAACAGGAATCCCGGTGGCTGTGTAATCCTTGAGATTTCTTGTTATGATGCAATCCGCACCTATTCTTTTTGCAGTTTCAATCATTACTGCGTCTTCATAATCCTTTGTTTGAGTGCCGAGCGCAATCTGGCAGTCGACCGCAAATGTATCGGCAATATCAAAAAGTACGAACAGTTTATGTATGCATTCTTTGGTAAGAGCGTCATTGTGCAGACTTCTGCGAAGAATATAGAATATATCTGTAATTGACTTGGCGGTAAGAATACCGTCAAACTGCCTGTTTGAAACGGCTAAGAACAGCTTCTGAGCGTCTGCCGAAAAAGGCTCACGACCTTGAAGAGCGTCAATGATAACACAGGTGTCTATTACGGCGGTCATATATTATCCAGCCTTTCGTCACGGGCTTCTTCAACGGTGACATCAGCGGGAATTACGCCGAACAGCGATTTCGCCATTTCAACTCTGTCGGCATTAGGATTGGTGAGCTTTGCAATTACCTTTCCGTTTTTGGTGATAAACACATCTTCCGTTTCGGCAAGCATAAGATATTTGCCTAAATTCATCTTAAGTTCGGTTGCTGTAATTGACATAAAAATGCACCTCCTGCTTTTAATAGCCTGTATTTAGTAGTATCCGTTTTTCTATTTACATTATACATCAATCGTTCGATTTTGTCAATGATTTTGTGCGATTTAAGCAGGTTTACTTTGAAAATGTGGTTGAAAAAAGTGGTATTGCGTGGTATAATCTATTTAACGGTCATAAGCTGCTCGACATATCGGGATTGGGAGGTGTCCATATGGTGCTTTTAGTTGTTGATACACAAAAAGCGATTGCAAACAGCAGACTATATCAATTTGACGTGTTTGAATCTCATGTTAGGAAGTTGATAAATAAAGCTCGTCATAATGATATAGAGGTTATATTTGTAAGGCATGATGATGGTGTTGGAAATGAACTGACAAAAGGAAACAATGGATTTGAAATATATGAAGGCTTTCAACCTGTAGATGGCGAGATTATCTTTGATAAAAATGCAAATAGTTCTTTCAAAGATACAGGATTATTGGAATATTTAAAGAAAAAAGAAGAAAAAACAATAATAATAGTCGGGCTGCAAACGGATTACTGTATTGATGCGACCATTAAAGCAGGTTTTGAGCATGGTTTCAAAATGTTAGTTCCTGAAAATACGAACAGCACATTTGATAATCAGTTTATGACTGCTGAGCAGACTTACAGATATTACAATGAATTTATTTGGAACAGTAGATATGCAGAGTGCATTTCTTTTAATAAAGCACTTGAACTAATGAGCTGATAACTTCCAATTTATCGAGCAGTTTAACACACACAAGGAGCAACCACGCACGGTCGCTCCTTTTCCTATACCCCACGAGCCGCAAGGCTCTTTTTTATGCGGTCTGCGATGTTAGTCCAATGGTAGTTGTATTGGAAAACTATTGACCGAAATGCGAATGTGTGGTATATTGGATTTGCGAGGGTGGTTAATCCGGCGGATAAATCTGTATTTGGAGGGAGCAAAGTGTCAATATTTACAAAGATAGCAGAAAAATATGATTGGAAGATAATCTGTGAACCGGTGTGCTTGAGCGGTGGCTTTATGCACAAGATGTATAAGATTAGCACACAGCAAGGAACTTTCGCTCTGAAGTTGCTAAATCCGTTTGTTATGCAAAGAGAAACCGCTATGGATAATTATGCAAAAGCTGAACGGATAGAACTATTATTGGAGCAGCAAGGTGTTCCGGTTCTTCCTGCATTGTCTTTGTGTGGAAGAAAAATGCAGGAGATAGATGGTGAATATTTCTATATATTTGACTATTTTCCCGGGAAAGTTTTAAAAAGCAACGAGATAACAGCAAATCACTGCAAAGAAATGGGGAAGGTGCTTGCCGAAATCCATAGTATAGACAAAAAGTATGAAAATGAAGCTTTTTATGAAATGTCTATTGATTGGAATTTCTATCTTGCAGAAATGAAACACACCGATACGAAGTTATATGCAATGCTGAAAGACGCTTTATCTGTGATTCAAGACAGTCAAAATAAAGGTAATCAGGCACGAAAGAAACTACCCCATATCGTGTCAATCTGTCATAACGATATGGACTGCAAAAATGTTCTCTGGAATGGGAATGATTATCGCATTATTGATTTAGAATGTTTATCTTATAACAATCCGTTTAAGGAATTGTTTGAATTGGCATTGTGTTGGTCGGGGTATGAAGATTGTAAAATTGATTTTAAATTATTTCAAGCTTTTTTGCAAGGATATAAAAATGCCGGTGGGGAAATGCCCATAGATTGGGAAACATTGTATGACTGCAATAACGGCAGATTGGAGTGGTTAGAATATAATATTAAGCGTGTTTTAGGTATTGACTGCGGGAATGATGAAAAAGAAATCGGAATAGAACAGGTTAAAGAAACAATTCAGCATATCGTTTATTACGCAAAGATGAAGAATCCAATACTTGAGCATTGTATTATGTGAATTCCTATTTAGCAAGCCGTTTAACACAAAAAAGGAGCCGTGATGAACTTTTTATGCGGTTTACGATGTCAGCTCAATGGTATTTTGATAGGAAAATCGGTTGCATAAAGTGGAAATGCGTGGTATAATGAGTTGAAGAGGGCGGGTTAACTGCCCGGCAAATCGTATTTGTGGGGGAATATAATATAATGAAAATAATAGCTATTGGAGCTGTGACAGCAGGCGGAAAAACAACAGTCGTAAATGCGGTTAAAGATAGGCTTCCGAGAACATCGTCACTTCACTTTGATAACTACTCATTTGAAGGAGAAGTAGAAGATTTTTCAAAATGGGTGTCAGAAGGAGCAGATGTTCATGTATGGGACTTATCGCCGTTAAAAACTGATATTGATAAAATAGTCCGCAGTGGTGAATATGACTGTTTACTGTTGGACTATCCGTTTGCATACCAACATCAGACGATAAAACCTTATTTGGATTGTTGCATATTTATTGATACACCGTTAGATATAGCAATGGCTCGAAGAATTCTTAGAGATATGAGAGAGGCTACGTCAGATGAAATTTGCAATGAAATGGATACATATTTGAAATATGCAAGAATAGCCTATATTCAGATGGTGAAAAATCATTTGGCAACTTGCGATTATGTGATTGATGGTGCTAAAGAACTTGAAAGCATTATCAATGAAACTGTTGAAATAATTTCAAGAATCTAAACTTCCGATAAGTCGAGCAACTTGACACATCGGAAATGGAGGAGGAAAATTAAAATATGGATTTCGGTATTGATGAAATGCAAAAAATGCAGATAAAACTTCAGAACAAGTATAAAGATAAGTGGGAGCCGATTTGTCCGGAAACAGGTAAAAACAAGTTGCTTTGGATGATCGGAGAAATAGGCGAAGTGATTGATATTGTAAAAAAGAACGGAGGAATAGAAGCAGCGTCGGATACAGAGTTAAGAAAAGCTTTAGTTGAGGAAATGGCGGATGTTTTAATGTATTATAATGACGTAATGCTGTGCTATGGGATTACAGCGAATGAGTTAAAACAAGCATATACCGAAAAGTTTGAAAAGAATATGAATAGATGGTAGATTCTCGTTTGTTGAGCAATTTAACACATAGAAGGAGCACCTGTCATGATATGCACCCCAAAAGTTAGACATATTTGGAGGTGCATATCAGTCACTGTTGTTCCTTTTTATATTTCCGAGCCGCAAGGCTCTTTTTTATGCGGTTTACGATGTCAGCCCAATGGCAATTTGATAGGAAAATCGGTTGCATAAAGTGGAAATGCGTGGTATAATAGGATTATAAGGATGGTCAATCCACCCTACAAATCGGAAATTTGACAAGTTACTGTAAATCAACATGATGAAGAAAGGAAATTAAAATGGTTTTCTATGAGGTGATAGAAAAAAGAAGGACTATTCGTGATTTTGAAAACGAAACCATTCCCGAAGAAGTTGTCGAAAGGATAATTTCAGCCGGGCTTAAAGCACCAACAAACGACCATATGAGAGATTGGCATTACATAGTAATTCAAGACAAGGATACCGTAGCAAATTTACTTGAAATAATTCCTAAGGGTATTTCCGATAGCGATATGGAACAGCTGTTAAAAGATTGGAATCTTAAAGATTTTGAACAGCAGGAAGCATACAGAAATGCTGTTCCAAAACAACATAGAATGTTGCTTGATGCTTCAGTGATTGTGATCCCTCTGCTGAAACAGAAAACAGATATTCTTCATCCGGAAAACTTATCTCATCTGAATGGCTTTGCTTCGATATGGTGTAGCATAGAAAATATTTTTCTTGCTTCGACTTCAGAAGGTTATGGTTGCACTCTCCGTATTCCGCTTGGCAATGAAGGCGAATATGCGAGAGACGTTCTGGGCTTCCCAAAAGAGTATTTGATGCCTTGCTTTATTGGCATAGGCAAACCTAAACCGGACGTGCCAGCTATCAAGCAGAAAGACATTGATGTAAAAAAACGCATCCATTGGAACAGATGGTAAATTTCCGTTTATCAAGCCGTTTAACACACAAAAGGAGCACCCCTCACGGTTGCCCCTTTTCCTATACCCCCGAGCCACAAGGCTCTTTTTTTATGCCATTTTCCCAAGGAGGTGACGCAGAATGTCCGACAATTTCGGTCTTAAAATAGGTCTTGAGGGCGAAAAGGAGTTCAAGAAATCCCTCGCCGAGATAAACAATTCGTTCAAGGTTCTCGGTTCTGAAATGAAATCGATGGATTCGTAGTTCGACAAGAACGACAAATCCACCGAAGCCTTAACCGCCCGCAGCGAGGTTCTGAACAAGTAAATCAACAGTCAGAAGCAGAAAATCGAAACGCTCCGGTCAGCCCTTGCAAATGCCGCAGAGTCATTCGGCGAGAACGGCCGAAGAATCCAAAGCCGGCAGATACAGTTGAACAATGCGCAGGCGGTTCTCAACGGCAAGGAGCGTGACCTTAATTCCAACAACTCCGCCCTTGAAAAGGCAGACAAAAGCTTTGACGAAGCCGGATATGTAGCAAAGGACTTCTCCAACTCTGTCAAGAAAGCCGCCGACACCGGCAAGGACGCTTACGGAAAGCTGAGCAAACTCATAGATACCGCAAAGAAAATCGGTGCAGCTCTCGGTGCTGCGGCGGCGCTTCTCAAGCTTTGCCACCGACTTCAATGCTTGACATTCAGCGCTTTGAGCAAACAAAAAAGCACTGCGATCGCAGTGCTTAAATGGCTCCCCCTGTTGGACTTGAACCAACGGCATCGTGATTAACAGTCACGCGCTCTACCGACTGAGCTAAGGAGGAATATATAAAGAAAGCACAGGAACTGTGCTTTCTTCTTTATGTCGGCATCTATCTATCTTCCCGGGCAGTCACCCGCCAAGTATTTTCGACGTAAATGAGCTTAACTACTGTGTTCGGAATGGGAACAGGTGGAACCTCATCACAATCAACACCGACTTTTAAGGGATATTCCCTCAAAATTGAATAACGAACCAAAAACAAAACATATATTCTCATTAGGTTTAAGCCCTCGACCGATTAGTATCTGCAGGCTAAATTGCTCACACAACTTACACCGTAGACCTATCAACCTCGTAGTCTACAAGGGGTCTTAACTTAAAAGTGGGATATCTTATCTTAAGGACGGCTTCACGCTTAGATGCTTTCAGCGTTTATCCGATCCGCACTTAGCTGCCCAGCTGTGCCACTGGCGTGACAACTGGTGCACCAGAGGTGCGTCCATCCCGGTCCTCTCGTACTAGGGACAGCTCCTTTCAAATATCCTTCGCCCACGACAGATAGGGACCGAACTGTCTCACGACGTTCTGAACCCAGCTCGCG
>ERZ826146.532-NODE-532-length-44374-cov-34.491911_pt1 | contig 44374 bp, 35 predicted proteins | sample MGYA00519857_ERZ826146 | MGnify/ENA primary metagenome ERZ826146 (study PRJEB31778, sample SAMEA3449222) | human gut metagenome | biome: human gut; feature: human-associated habitat; material: faeces | place: United Kingdom | collected 2010/2012 ...
AGATGCTGATTGTGCCCGTTCCCGTGCGGTCGTGCTTCTTTACGCCTTCCGTCATAATGCGGTTGAGCAGGTCAAGATATTGTTTCATTTTCTGGTTTTTATAGGAGTGATAGGACAAATATGGCTGATTAGGCTTATGGATGTTGTTACCCGACAGGTAATTTTAAATTTTTAATTGTTAATTTTTAATTCCACAACGCAGTTGTTTCCCTCCGGCGTGTGCGTGCTTTTTATCTTCCATTCAGCCGGATACAGGTTGTTGGCGCGGTTGCCTATGTTCTTTTCAAAGCCGAGCGGTATGCCTTTGTAAGTCATAAGGACGTGTCCGCGCGGCGTTCCTTCGGGCAACGGCACGGCCTCTTTGCGCAGATAGCTCAATGCTTGGCCGTAATCAAGTTCTGCGGAGGGGAAGGCTGACGTGTCAAGACTTGTCGACAGGGCCAGGGCTTGCGACGGAACAATATCCTTTCCCTTCACTTCGCCGAGCTGTATGCCAGCCGACATGATATTGAGGCTTTTCGCCGCCATGTCGTAAAACGGTTTCCACGGGCGTGGAATGGCTGCAATGGTGCCGTTGTTGGCGGTTATTTCAAATGCTTCAGGCTGCTTGAGCCATCTTGCGCAGGCGTTGGCGGCGGCGTTGTTGCGGCTTAGCTGTCTTTCGCCTTTCGTCCTTTTAGCCCTCACACGGTCGTTCGCAGCAGTGGCATCGCCCGGTTTCCGCATCACAGCCATGAACAGGCCTTCGCCTTTTGTCATGCCGGGGATGAAGCGGTACACGGGCTTGCCGAGGCCGGGAAGCACCGAACCCGTTATGCCCCAGCCGTCGTCAATGTCGACGGGGAGCATTTCCGCGCCCAGCTCTTCACATATATATAATGTGTTCTCCTCGTCTTCCCGGGTGTTGAAGGTGCATGTAGAATATACGAACAGCCCTCCGGGGCGCAGGCACTGCCATGCGTCCGTAACGATTTCGCGCTGCAGCCGCCAGCATTTTTCCACGTTCTGCACGCTCCATTCGCCTATGGCGGCAGGGTCTTTGCGGAACATTCCTTCGCCCGAGCACGGCACGTCGGCCAGTATTACGTCGAACATCAGGCCGCTGCGGCGGAAGTCCTGCGGATAGTTGTTTGTCACAATAGTGTCGGGATGGCCATGTTTCTGTATGTTCTCCGCCAGTATCTGAGCGCGCTGGCGTATCGGTTCGTTGCTTACGAGCAGGCTGCCTTCTGCCAGTGCGGCACGCGCCACGGTAGACTTGCCGCCCGGAGCGGCGCAGAGGTCGAGCATCCTGACCGGCATTTCGGCGGCATACTGGCGCAGGACACGGTCGAGAAACATTGACGAAGCCTCCTGCACATAGTACATTCCGGCATGGAGCATCGGGTCGAAAGTGAAGTTGGGCCGTGAGGCGAGGTAAAAACCGTCCTTGCACCATGGCACTTCGCCATTGCATCCTGCAACCGTCCAGCCTTTTCCGCTGCATTTCCAAGGGTTCAGCCTTATGCTTACCGGCGGCTCGGCGGCAAGTCCCTGTTCAAGGATATGCCACGTTGTGTCGCCGAGGGCGGCTTTCGTCAGCTTGATAAAGTCTTCGGGCAGCGTCATTAAGCGTATGTGTAAATACTTGGTTTACAAAGGTAACACAATCAAGCGCAAAGTTAATAATTATTTTAAAGTTTTTATACAAAATGTTGGTTGATTAACCTTATAAGCTTAACTTTGCAGAAAAATAGGCATCAAATCATCCGTTTTGGATAATAATGTCGCCGTTTCGTTTACATTATTTAGCATTGTTGGAAATTCAGAAGCAATCATATTATTAACAAAACAACAATCAAATCATGACATTAAGACATCTTGTATTGTCATTGACAATGCTCTGCGGTGCATTGACAGTCAGCGCGCAGGAAGAAGACAAAAACATGTTCAACCACCTTTCGGCAGGTGTCAACGTTGGAACTCCCGGTATAGGCTTCGACGTTGCGTCGCCTATCGGCAACTATGTGCAGGTTCGTGCAGGTGTGTCTTTCATGCCAAACATTAAGTTCGGCACAGATCTTGACATAAGCGATGGCGGCAGCATAGCAGGTTATAGAATACCTGAAACGTTGGAAGTTGAGGCCAAGGTGGGCTTCACCAACGGAAAGCTGCTGTTCGACGTGTTCCCTTTCAAAAGCAGTTCGTTCCACATCACGGCAGGCGCTTACTTCGGCTCGTCGGCCATAATCAAGGCTTATAATAAGGAAGATGGCGTGCTTCAGGATTTGGCTGACTATAACAGGGCCAATCCGGGAAATGAAATCGGTTACGAACTGGGCGACTATCTGCTTACGCCGGACGAGGATGGAAACATCAAAGCGGAGATAAAGACAGCCTCGTTCAAGCCCTACGTCGGACTCGGTTTCGGCCGTGCGGTCCCCAAGAAGCGCATCGGCTTCATGTTCGAGGCCGGCGTACAGTTCTGGGGTTCGCCCAAACTGTATTGTAACGGCGACCGTCTTACCGAGGAAGATTTCAACGGCGAGGACGGCGGACTTATGAAGACGTTGAGCAAAATCACCGTTTATCCCGTCATAAACTTCCGCATTTGCGGCAGGATTCTTTAACGCCTGCAGGCAGTTTGCACACCGGTGTGTAAGCTGTTGACAGTCAGGCATATTGCAAAAGGCCGTCTTTTAGCTTGTAAAAGACGGCCTTTTGCATTCCAATTGATGGCCTTTTGCAGTGCAATTAGCCATGTATTAAATTGAGAATGGAGAGTTGAGAGTGGAGAATTATGATTTGCTTTGTTGGCAGACAGCCTTAAAAGTAATCATAATTTTCCACTCTCAACTCTCCATTCTCAATTTTAAGCGATACCCACCCCAGCCCTCCCGAGGGGAGAGAGATTGATATGCTTTTTCCAATAGGTTTTATTTGTCTTATCGGTCTTATTCGTCCTGTTCAGCCGACAGGCTTTAATGAGGATGGCAAATGGTGCTGTTGATCTGCCAATAAGCCGTCAGTTGAAATTGTTTAGCAGCTGTATTACCTTGTCAACGTCTTCTTTGGGCATTGTCTGGTTTAGCGGAATGCTAAGCTCTTCGCGGTGTATGCGTTCCGTTACGGGCAGCTTCAGGCCGCCGAGTTCTGCATAGCACAGCTGCCGGTGGGGCGGAATGGGGTAGTGGATGATGGTCTGCACGCCGCTGTCGGTCAAGTAGCGTTGCAGCTCGTCGCGTCTTTTACAAAGCACGGGGAATATGTGGTGTACGCTGTTGGCGCAGAAGTCGCTGCCTGGCAGGCGTAGTTCCGGGTTGTTTATTTCGCTGATGTAACGCTTGGCGATGGCCCGGCGTGTGGCGTTGTCTTCGTCAAGGTACTTCAGCTTGATGCGAAGCACGGCGGCTTGAAGCTCGTCAATGCGGCTGTTTCGCCCCTTCATGTCGAACACGTATTTGCGGCTTGAACCGTAATTGCCGAGGGCGCGCACTGTTGAGGCAAGCTCGTCGTCGTCAGTCGTGACGGCTCCGGCATCGCCGAGTGCGCCGAGGTTCTTGCCCGGATAGAAGCTGTGGCCTGCCGCGTCGCCAAGGCTGCCGGTGCGTCTGTCGCCGAACGTGCATCCGTGTGCCTGCGCGTTGTCTTCTATCAGCTTCAGGTTGTGCCGCTTGCAGATGTCCGCAAGCCTTTCGGTATATGCGCAACGGCCGTACAAGTGGACAAGCATCACTGCCTTTGTCCGCGGCGTTATGGCCTGTTCTATGAGGCTGTCGTCAATCTGGAAGGTGTCGATGCGCGGCTCAACCAATACCGGTTTCAGCCCGTTTTCGCTGATAGCCAGTATGCTGGCGATGTACGTATTGGCCGGAACTATCACCTCGTCGCCCTTTTGCATCACGCCCATCTCGATGTAAGCCCTCAATATCAGTGTGAGCGCATCAAGCCCGTTGCCGCATCCGATGCAGTGTCTCGTGCCGGTGTAAGCGGCATATTCCTGCTCGAAAAGCCTCGTTTCCTCGCCTTGCAAGTACCATCCGCCGTTGACGACGCGGCTTACCGCCTCGCTGATTTCAGTTCCGTGCATGGCCGTAACCTTGCCCAGTTCAAGATATTTTATCATAATGTCCATTCGTAAGTGTCGTAACACACGCCTCTGCCGCCGAACCCCTCCTTCTGATATATAAGGCTCTCGTTAAGATACAGGCCGTTTTGCTCGGTGGATTTACCGAAATCAAAGTATTTGTAAAAGCATGAATAGTCGTGGTTGAGAATTACATCGTAAATGGCATCAATCACTCTTAACCGTTTGCCTTCGGGACTTGCCGAGATATATTGGGCATGTATTACTTGCGATGTGATATAAAGCAATGTTCCGCCAAGCACTTCATTGTCTTTCTTTGCCACATAAAGTACTATATTGTCAGGGAAGCGCGACTGTAAAAGTTGCATCTCTTCCAGTGTATGAACAGGCTTAACGCCATATTTATTTCCAAGGTTTGAAGTAAGGATTTGCCAGAAAGCGGCAAGGTCATTGCTCCTGCTTACCGTGACACCGTTGTTGTGTGCTTTGTTTATTCCATATCTGCGGTCGCGGTGCCACTTTATTTTGTTGTCCATGATTATTGTCGATGAAATCTCACGGGCAATGAGTTTGGCGTTACATGTTCTGAATATGGCATAAATGTCTTCCTCTGCCGGGACATTATGATATATCCAAGGCATAGCCTTGTAAACAACTTTTGCTATGTCGTCGGTTTTCAGACAACTATTCATTTCAGAAAAAAGTTCCACCGTATCACTTGCGGAAACAGAATCGTCCATGACAAGTCCACCGTAGGTCAGCCCCTGATGTGAGTATAGAGTGCCGTCTTTTACGTTGGCAGGGAGCACAGCGTAAAGCCTGTCTTTAATGTAGAACATCAGCGAATGGTCGTCGAAACGGTCGCTGTGGTAGTCCATGTAGTTGCGGTTGAACAAGAAAGTGCCGTTCTTCGAGCGGCTGATAAAGTCGTTCCATTCCGCCTTTTTGTCGGCTGAATATCTTGTTATTTCGAACATTTCACGTATTCCAAAAACTCGTTATAGTCACGGATGTAGTCGTTCTCATCGTAAGGTTCGGACGCAAGGACGAGACACACCGCACCGGAAGAGAAGTCGTCAAGCGTTCGCCAGATGCCAGTCTCGATTTCAAGTCCCTGGTAAGGGTGGTTTAACAGGAATGTTTTTTTGTCCGTCCCGTCGTCGAGCGTCACGGTGAAGCTGCCGCTCAACGCAATAAGAAACTGCTTCAGCCGCTTGTGGGCATGCCCTCCGCGGCATTCGCCGCCCGGCACGTCGTACACCCAATAGACGCGCTTTATGTCGAAGGGTATGTCGGCAAGTCCCTCTACTACCGACAAGTTACCCCTTATGTCGGTGATTTTCTTTATGTCAACGATTTTCGCTTCAGATACTTTCATACCTTATTAACGTATGTTTCCGCCTTTTGTTATAATGTGAAACAGGAAAAATTGAATGCCGGCAGATGTCTTTACGGAGGGTGTGATATGGCATATCGGCATGAAATAAGCAGATAGTTGTGCATTAAAGCATTATAAATATCTCTAATTGAGTATATAAATCACAAGCATGTCCGTAATGTTATGCGTGCTCTTTTCATCGCCGACAGCCGAAAATCCGTCCTCCACGGCCTGCATGAAAATGTCATAATGCCCTGACACCGCCATGAGCGCAAGCACCGACACCACGCCTGCGGCAAATCCAGACACGGCATACAGCAGCATGCGCAGCGCCTTCCGAGCATCACGGTTACGCCGATAATAAGGCACAAGGAGCAATATCAGCAATACAAGCGACAAGTTTGGCAGACGTACAAAAACGTTTATGCCTATGATGAAACCGCTCAACATCATAAGACGCGGACTGTCTTTCTGCAACGAAAGGAACAAGGCGTAAGACGCGCCGACAGCCAACAAGGCCGTAAGATAGTCGTGATAAAACACCATCATGCCATAGCCCGCACAAAGGAAAGCCCAGAACATGCCAGCCATTATGCACCACTGCGGCACATAATTCCTCATCATACGATAAACGATATACGCCGTGGCGGTTATCACGAGCATAGCCAACAGGCGGAAACCGAATATGCCGCAGCCGCCCCAAAGCATGTACCACAAGCCCCCTACATACTCTGACAGGTAGTAAAGAAAAAGATATTGCACCGACTCCGGGTCGTTGAACATCTGCTGGAAGCCCGAAAGCACCCACCCTTCATCGCACATGTCGAACCCTTGGATGCCGAGGACTGTGTAAAACAAGGCTATCGAAAACAGATAAACCGGCAAGAACCAACCTTTTGACTTATTTCCGTACACTTCCATAATGATTGCTGTTTGCAGTAAAAAAGGCTTTTAATCCGTTAGGCAAACATAACGGACAAATTTGTTGCAAATATACTCAATTACAAACAAGTCATTACGGATGCGGTGCTGATAACGGCCGTTCCTGCTGTTATGTGGCTTTTGCGCAGGCGTGTTCCACGGCGTATCGGCTGGGTGGTGTATGCCGTTGTGTGTGTGGTTTATGTTCTGTTGGTGATGCGCTCGTCGTCAAATACATTCACGCTTTACGCCGTGTCTACTGTTGTGTGCGTATTGGTTCTGCTGTGGAAGGCCGCCGGATGGGAAATGAAATGCCTCTCGCTCATAGTCATTGTCAACATGTACGCCCTGCCGTTAGGCAGTGATTACGGTATTGGCAACATGGGCGAGTATTGTGTTTACATGTCAGGGCCGTTCGTGTTGGGCGCGCTTTACAGACTGCATGGTGCGTTGCGCCCCGACCGACGGGTGTCGCGCTTGCTGCTGTTATGCGGCGTTGTCTTCGCGCTGTTTGTGCTGAAGAGGGGTTTGCACAATATTGCGGCCCAGTGTTATTTCGATGACGGGTGGCGTTGGGACAAGACTTCGCGTATCGACTCGCCGCTGGCCACTACTTACACTACGGCAAAGAACTGCTTGATGCTTGACCCTTTGCTGCACGAATTGCCGAAGTATGTCGACAGTGACGATTATCTGCTGTGTTTCCAGAACATACCTACCGTAAACTTCCTGACGAATACCCGGCCTTATCTTTACAATCCTTGGGTGTGGACTTACGACCCCTCGAACATGGAAAGGAAGTTCAAAAGGGCGGAGGCGGAACGCAAGGCACTGCCTGTGATAGTGCGCGACAAGTCGATGTTGCCACGTTGGTACGAGCCGTATGCCGACTGGAACAACGACAAGGCCAAAGATACTTACCTGCACAAGAATGCCAAAATCAGGCTGATTAACCGCTTTATAGAAAGGCATGGGTACAAGGTGGCGTGGGAAAACGAGGTGTTCCAAATCCTGATACCGCCTTCGGTGCGGGCGCGTTCCTCGGCGGTGGTTGAAGGATAAGCTGCCGGCATGTTTCTAAAAGATGGCCTTTCGCATTCCAAAAGGCCATTTTTTACAAGCTAAAAGGCCGTCTTTTGGATTCCAAAAGACGGCCTTTTATAACGTGTTGAATATCAAAGAGATTTTTAAAGGTAAAAAAGTAAAAAAGTAAAAGGGTAAAAGTAAAAAGGTAAAAAAGTAAAATGCCCGAGAGACAAGCTCTTTACTTTTTTACCCTTTTACTTTTTTACCCTTCTATTACCGTTCCTGCCAGGCGTTTGGCCTTGTCCCTTAACGCCGTTGTGTCTGCGTTTACGTCGCCGTAACAGAGCACTACGCCCATGCGGCGGCCTACGTGTTGCTGCTGCTTTCCGAAGATGCGCAGGCGCGTGTAGTCCTCTTTCGTCACGTCGAGCATGTTGTATTCCGGCTCGTGGTCGGCCTCTTCCTTGGCCAAAACCACTGCGCTTGCACCGGCGTGTTCAAGGTGTATGGCCGGGATTGGCAGCCCCATGACGGCGCGGAAGTGCAGCTCGAACTCGTTGAGGTTGAGCGTGTGGCCGAGCGTTACCATGCCCGTATCGTGCGGACGGGGTGAAAGTTCGGAGAATATAACGCCCTTGTCTCTGCTCAAGAAAAACTCCACGCCCCATATTCCGGCGCCGGTCAGCGCACGGGTGACGGCCTCGGCCATGCGTTCCGCTTCCTTGAGGTCGGCCTCCGGGATGCTGAACGGCTGCCAGCTCTCGCGGTAGTCGCCGCCTTTCTGCACGTGGCCGATGGGTGGGCAGAACAGTGTGGGGCCGCTTTTCTGTGTCACCGTGAGCAGAGTGAACTCGCTGTCGAAGTGGATGAACTCCTCGATTATTATTTCCTTTACGTCGCCGCGGCTGCCTTCCATCGCCGCGTTGAACGCCGTTTCAAGTTCATCCTCGCCACGTACAATGCTCTGGCCGTGGCCGGAAGATGACATGAGGGGCTTTATTACGCACGGGAAACCTATTTCCTTGGCGTGCTCTTTCAGTTCGCCGAGCGTCTTGGCGTAGAAGTATTTGGCTGTTTTCAGGCCGAGTTCCTTGGCCGCCAGGTCGCGTATGGCTTTGCGGTTCATCGTGAAGTTGACCGCTCTTGCGCTGGGCACGACCTGTATTCCGCGCTCTTCGAAGCCGAACAGGCGTTCCGTGCGTATGGCTTCAATCTCCGGGACGATGATGTCCGGCATGTGTTTTTCTACCACTTTGTCGAGCGCATCGCCGTCAAGCATGTTAAAAACCTCGCACTCGTCGGCAACCTGCATTGCCGGTGCGCCTGCATAACGGTCGCAGGCCACGACGTATTGGCCGGCTCTTTTGGCGGCGATTACAAACTCTTTGCCCAGTTCTCCCGAGCCTAATAATAGTATTTTCTTCATTATTCTTGTGCTTTTAGTTTACAATTTGACAAGTAACGAGTTGACAAGGGGATTTGGTTTTGCTATGAAATGCCTTTCAGGCGTATGTCCTTGTCAACTCGTCCCTTGTCAACTTGTAGACTGATTAATTGCTTAACCATCTGCCATTCGGGCGAAACTGCCATCTTGCGGAGGTCTGCCTCGATGATTTTCAGCATGGTTTCGCAGCTTACGTGACGTTCGTGCGCGATGTCTTCAAGCGTTTTCACATCGTTGCCGAACAGTCCGTAATATTGCTGGAGCATGTCTTCGTCGGCGGCGTAAACAAGGTGCATGATATGCTTTATGTAATGCCTTGTCTTCTCGCTTACGCATTCCGGCTCTTTGCCGAGGCGAATCAGGAAGTCCTGTAGTTCTTGAGATAATGCGTCCATGGCTGTTTTTTAGATACAAGTTGACAAGCAGACGAGCAGACAAGGAGATGATTTTCAATCATTATATGTAACAAGACATATTTTCTTGTCTGCTCGTCTGCTTGTCAACTTGTCTGCTTACAAATTACCTGTTGCCGTACATCTGTTCGTAATACTTCTGGTAATCGCCGCTGGTTACCTCGTTTACCCAGTCCTGGTGTTCCAGGTTCCAGCGTATAGTCTTGACGATGCCTTCGGCGAACATGGTTTCCGGCTGCCATCCCAGTTCGTTCTTGATTTTCGTCGGGTCGATGGCGTAACGCTGGTCGTGGCCGAGACGGTCGGCAACAAACGTTATAAGACTGTCGTTAATCCAGCTGATGTCGATGTCGCCGTTGGCGTCTTTTACTTGTTTTTTCAGTATGTTGCGCAGTTGTTTGTTGGCGGCCATCATGTTGTGGATGGTCTTTATCGTGAGCTTAACTATGTCGATGTTCGTCATCTCGTTGTGTCCGCCTACGTTGTAAACCTCTCCGTCGCGTCCTTCACGCACTACAAGGTCGATAGCCTTGCAGTGGTCTTCAACGTAAAGCCAGTCCCTTATGTTGTCGCCTTTTCCGTAAACGGGCAGCTGCTTGCCTTCGAGTATGTTGTTGATAATAAGCGGAATAAGTTTCTCGGGGAAGTGATACGGACCGTAGTTGTTCGAGCATCGCGTGATGGTTACAGGCATGTGGTAGGTGTCGTGATAAGCTTTCACGATGAGGTCGGCGCTTGTCTTCGACGCGCTGTACGGACTATGGGGGCATACCGGGGTTGTCTCGGTGAAGTAACCGTCTTTCCCTAACGAGCCGTAAACTTCGTCTGTGCTCACCTGGTGGAAGCGTTTGCCTTCCTTCCATGCCGGGTATCCCGATTTGTCCTTGCCCGTTACCCATGCACGGCGGGCGGCGTCCAAGAGGTTTTGTGTGCCCAGTATGTTGGTCTGAAGAAACAGTTGAGGGTTTTCTATGCTGCGGTCAACGTGGCTTTCCGCAGCGAAATTGACTACAAAATCAATGTCGTTTTCGGCGAAAAGCTTGTCGGCCAGTTCGCGGTCGCGTATGTCTCCATGTACGAACACGCACCGTTTGCCGTCGATGTCGTCCTTAATTGTGCCGTAGTTGCCTGCGTAGGTGAGCAGGTCGAGCACTATAATCTTTATGTCTTCATCCTTGTACTTCTTGTAAAGAAGGTATTTGATGAAGTTTGAGCCGATAAATCCGGCTGCGCCTGTAACTAAGTAAGTCTTCATATTGTTGGTTGTAATATTGGGTTTTGCGGTTCAGGAGATTATAAGGTTATGCGGTTTGGGGTGTCGTATTGGGCAAGGCCGTATGACATTATAACCGTATGGCCTAATAACCGTATATATATAACTCGGTTTTTGTCAAAAAATTGTGTCGCTGTTGCGCCTCGGGCCGGTAAGTGTTACTACTTCAAGGTCTTTGAACTGGTTGCCGTCCACGGTTAGCCTGACTATTGTACGCTCTTTGTGCCATCCTTGCAGGCCGGCTGCTCCGGGGTTGATGTGCAGCAGGTTGAGCGTCTTGTCATACTTCACTTTCAGTATATGGGAGTGCCCGGAGATGAAAAGCTGTGGCGGACTGGCGTAGATTGAGGCGCGTATGCTGGCGTCATAGTTGCCGGGATAGCCTCCGATGTGTTTCATCAGCACGTCGGCATCCTCGCATTTCCATCTCAACTTTTCCGGGAACATGCGCCGTAGGTCGCCTCCGTCGCAGTTTCCGCAAACGGCTCGGAGCGTCCTGAACTCGGCCAGACGTTCCGCAACTTCCATCGAACCGATGTCTCCGGCGTGCCAAATCTCGTCGCACGGCTCGAAGTAATGCAGGTATTTGTCGTCCCAATAGGCATGGGTGTCGCTGATGATGCCGATTTTTTTCATGTCAGTTTGAGGTTTTGCGGTCATGCGGTTATGAGGTTTTACGGTGATGTTACCGTATGGTCTTATAACCGTATAACCTTATAACCGTATCAGTTTGAGGTTTTGCGGTAGTTCGGTTCTGTGGCTATGCGGTGATGTTACCGTAAAACCTTATAACCGAAGAACCTTATAACCGTATCTCAAGTTTCTTCCCGATGAATTCCTTTATAAACTCCTCGGTGCCGTCCATTCCCAAGATGCTGGAGTTTATGCAAAGGTCGTAAGACTTGCTGTGCCCCCATTCCTTTCCGGTGTAGTAGTTGTAGTATGACGAGCGTGTGGCTTCCTTGCTTTCGATGATTTTCTTTGCCTCGTCTTCTGTGCAGCTGTGGCGCTTGCATATGCGGCTGATGCGCTCGTCAAGGTCGGCTGTGATGAATACGCTTACCGTATTCTTGAAGTCGCGCAGCACGTAGTCGGCACAACGGCCGACGAACACGCACGAGTGCTCTGCGGCTGCCTTGCGTATTGCGTCGCTCTGGAATTGGAACAGACTTTCCTGCGACAGCTTGTTGCTGTAGAAGTTGTTGTCTGACACGAACGGTGCGTGCATGTGGAAGAGTGAGCGGAAAAAGCCTTTCTTCTCGTCGTTCTGTTCGAAGAACTTTTCGCTGAAGCCGCTCTCCTTGGCCGCAAGGTTGAGTAGCTCGCGGTCGTAGAAGTTGCACTTGAAGTCGTCGGCCAGCATCTTTGCGATGACGAGGCCGCCGCTGCCGAGCTGTCTTCCTACGTTGATTATTATCTTTTTGTCGTCCATAATATTTGTTTTTTTAGTGACGAGTGACAAGCATACAAGTAGACAAGGAAACTTGTTTTGTTGCTGTTTTCTGTTTGTACAGCATATTGCCTTGTCTGCTTGTCAACTTGTCTGCTTGTTGACTGACATCTGTCTCTTAAACTTTTTCATGTATTTCGCCATCATCGCGAATGCCACTATGGCCGCCACTGTGTCGGATATGGGCATCGCCGTCCACACTCCGTCTACCTTCATGATGGGCGGCAGGATTACGAGCAGCGGCAACAGGAACAGCATCTGGCGCGAGAGCGACAGGAAAATGCTTATTTTCGCCTTGCCGATGCACTGGAAGAAGTTGGTTATTACCATCTGGCAACCTACTATCGGGAAGGCCAGCATGTGTATTCTTATACCCTCTATGGCCAGGTCTATAAGGTGATTGTCGGTCGTAAAGAGCCGCGCGCACTGGTAAGGAAAGAACTCGGCGATGACGAAGCCCGCGGTGGTTATTATCGTGGCTGTTATCATCGCAATCTTGAGCACCTTCATGAGGCGGTCGAACCGCTGCGCGCCGTAGTTGTAGCCGGCTATCGGAAGCATGCCCTGGTTGAGGCCGATGGTTACCATCACGAATATGAACGACACCTTGCTGGCTATGCCGTAGGCGCCTACGGCCATGTCGCCGCCGTAGTGTGACAGTCCGGCGTTGATGAATATCACCACTACGCAGGCGCACACGTTCATCGCGAATGGTGACATGCCAATGCTCGTGATGTTTTTCACGATGTCCTTTTTCAGCTTGTATATGCCCCGTTGGAGGTGCAATATCTCCTGCTGGTTGCTGAATAGCTTGAGCTGCCACATCAGTGCGACGAGCTGCGACAGGATGGTGGCCAGCGCGGCGCCCTGTATTCCCATGCCTAACGGCCAGATGAAGATTGGCGCGAGCACAATGTTCAGAATGACGGTGAGGATGGTCGCCGCCATGGCCTGCCTTGGCTTGCTAGCCGCTCGCAGCACGGCGTTCATGCCGAGGAATGTCTGTGACACCACGTTCCCTGCCAGGATTACGAGCATGTAGTCGCGCGCGTAGGGTATGGTGTTCTCGCTTGCGCCGAAGAAATACAGTATCGGGTCGAGGAAGAGCAGCGTTATCACGCCGAAGGCCACGCCCACAATGAGGTTGAGCGTGAAGCTGTTGCCGAAGATGTGTTCGGCCATCTTGTAGTCTTTCTGCCCCAATTTCACGGAGATACATGTCGACGAGCCAATGCCGACGGCAGCTCCGAAGGCCGCCGACAGGTTCATCAGAGGGAATGTTATTGCCAGTCCGGAAATTGCCAGAGCGCCGACGCCCTGCCCGATGAAGATGCTGTCAATCATGTTGTACAGCGAAGAGGCCGTCATCGCTATGATGGCCGGCAGGGCATACTGTGCCAGTAGTTTGCCTACCGGCTTTGTTCCAAGTTCAAGTGTTGCCTGTCTGTTATCCATATAAACCTTTCTTTATCGTGTGCAAAGGTACTGCAAAATTTCGGTTAAGCGAAGCAAAAGGAAAACAGTTTTTACTTTTGTGAGCGTAAGAATTTTATTTAAGTTGAGCGAAGTGCAAAATAAAAGTGAGGGAAACGAACTTTTATTTTGCATTTCCGAGACGCAGCGTACCTTATCAAAAGGTACTGTAAAAAGTTGATTAAAGAAAGGGAATGACAAAAAAACAAAGTAATTGAGAACCCACCCCAGCCCTCCCGAAGGGAGGGGCTTGATATGTCGTGCCGGTAGTTGCTGCTGCTTAATGCCGGGGTTGGCGTTGGCGCTTTTTCAATATGCCATCTTTTAGGCGGTAAAAGGTCATCTTTTATAGGACAAAAAACCATGTTTTGCAGGCTAAAAGGCGGCATATTGGAAAACGGTTGATAATTAGCCGGTTGCAGACGCTTGGCTGTAGACAAGAAAAAGGTGCGCCCATGAGGACGCACCTTTTTATGGATTGTATGCTGCAATGCAGCCGTATGCTGTTACTTGCGGTTGCGCTTGTGCATGAAGAAGTCGCGCACGCGGAGCTTCTTCTGTCCTGCCTGCATGGCCTTTGCCATGCTGTGTGCCGTCATCTCCGCATTGTCGTCGGTCGAGTAAGTGGTGTATGAGTAGTCATAGCGGTAGCCGTTGAGGCTTTCCCAGTCAATCGTGCCGTCGGCGTTAAGGCCGTATGCGGCATTGGTTATGTCGGTATAGCTTGAGCCGTAGTTGTCTTTGCCTACGCATTCAATCCTTTCGGGAAGCTGTGCCGGCCCTTCTCCGTACAGGCCAACGATAGAAAGCAGGTACATGTCGTCGCCGAATATGTCGTTCAGTGCCATGGGGCACTGCCTTGTCTCGTTGTCCGACGTTTCGTCGTAGGTTATGGTGTAGTCTTCGGTTTCGGTGTCTTTGTCGCCGTTCTCGGTCTCTTCATATATGTATTTCGCGCTTACGAGGTTGCCGCCGCGCCATGTGCAGCTGACATTTCCGTAACCCGTGTACGAGTATTTTTCACCGTCGAAGCTGTAGCTTTCCTTCGATGTGCCCGTGTATGTAGTCAGGTGGCCGTCGCCGTCGTACTTGAACGTCACCGTGCCGCTGCCCCTTTCGTAGTCTCCGCCTTCCGAATAGTTCCACGAACCAGACATCTTTGTTATGTATCCCTTGCCGTTGAAGGTTATGTTCATGTAGTCGTCTTCGCCGTCAGTGCTGATAACGCCGCGCTTGTAGTCTATTTCAAGCACGTCGCCGTAGTTCGCCGATACGCGTGTGCAGCGTCCGTTGCTGTCGTAGTGGAACGTGTAGTCGCCTACCTGTGTGGGCAGTTTGCCTGCAAACGTTGCCGCCGGGCCAGTCGGTGTGGGGCCGTTCTCGTCGTCGTCGCCGCACGATGTGAATGCTACTGAGCACAGCGCGAAGGCCATGCACGGTACAAGATACTTCCAACTCTTCTTGTTCATTTTTGTAATGTTTTTGTTTTTATGCCTGCGGCTGCCGCAGGCGTTCGGTTAGTTGATTGTGGGGACTTGTTGTTTGTGTGTTTTTTAACATCCTTCATGGCTGTCCCTTTCCGCCTTTTGGGGTGTTTCTTATGTAAAAATAGTATTTACACTGCGTTCCGCAAGTTGTTTTCAGCCTTTGTATGGCGGCATTGTCTGATTGCAAATTTATAAGATATTTATTTATTTCGGACAATTTCTGAACATAAATTAACATGGGCCAAACCGCTTTAACACAATCTGTAAACCTTTTATTTACACTTGTTGTGGGAACTGCATGCGGTGTCTTATAAGACCTTTAACTTATACCGAACTTACGTGTAGTTATGTTTGAGACTTGCGTACTGCACACCTGTACTGCAAAAGACGGTCTTTCGCATTCCAAAAGGTCATGTTTTACACGATAAAAGGCCGCCTTTTAGAAGCTAAAAGGCGGCCTTTTGGTAACTTGTTGGCAATCAGCCGGTTAGTAGATGTGTCCTGTCGGTCTTATAAACCCTGTTCATCAACAGGAAGAATGGGGCGGATAGGCTTGATAAGACTAACAACGCCACCCTGCAAAGGCATGTCAGGCTCACTCCCTTTTGGAGGGTTGGGGTGGGTGTTAGGCCGGTGGTAGTTGGTTGTCATGTTGCCTGTCGCCGGGTGTTTTACTCGATGTCGAAGTAAAACTCGCCGTCGTCCGCGCCTCCGTTTTCAGGCTCTTGCGGTTTCGGAGGGTTCTTCAGGTTGCCCTTCTCGTCGTACATCCCGTATGTGATGCGCAGCACTATGAACTCCGTCCGCCTGTTCAGCTGGTTGCATATTTCCTGTTTTTCGGGGTCGAGCTTCTTTATATACTCCTCTGTCAGCACGTCTCCCTCTTTCAGCCACGGGTACTTCTCGGTCAGTTTCTTGCGTATGGTCTTCGGTTTTTCCTTGCCGTAGCCCACGGGCGACAGTCTGTCCTTGGCTATTCCGTGCTCTATGAGGTAGTCAACCACGGCCTGCGCCCTGCGTTGCGACAGCCCCTTGTTGTATTCCTCGCTGCCTTTGTAGTCGCAGTGCGCGCTAAGTTCTATGGTAACGTTGGGATTTTCGTTTAGCAGTTTCACGAGCTCGTCGAGCGCGGCGGTCGATTCCGGGCGCAGTGAAGACTTGTCGAAGTCGTAGAAAATGTTGTCAATCAGCACAGGAACGCGTATCGAAGCCAATGGAAATTGCAGCACATACTCCTTCGACTCCTGCACCGGCTCTACGCGAAGTTCCTCCTTGTGGTTGAGGAAACCTTTGCACGTAGCCAGCATGATGTAGTCTACGCCGGGCTGGATTACCTGCGTAAACGACCCGTCCATCTTCACACTTAGCTTCAGGTTTGTGCCGTCGCTGCCCACCATGTACACCAAGGCTTCTGGCAGTTCGTAGCCTTCCATCTCGTAAACCCAGCCCTTTACGGTCTGTATTATCTCAGGTTTCTCGAAGCTGTAGATGTGGTCGTATCCGCGCGCATCGCCCCTGTTGGATGAGAAAAAGCCGCGGTTGTGGGGGCCTTCGAAGGTCATTCCGAAGTCGTCGCCTTGCGAGTTGAGTGGGTAGCCGGGGTGTTCCAATGTCACGCGGCCTGTCTTCGGGTCGGCCTTGGCTATGTAAATGTCAAGTCCGCCGAACCCTTTGTGCCCGTCGGACGAGAAGTACAGGTCACCGTTCGGCCGGAACGTGGGAAACATCTCGTCGCCTTCTGTGTTGATAGGTTCGCCCAAATTCTCCACACCTCCAAGCCCGGCGGCTGTCATCCGTATGCGCCAGATGTCGAGGCCGCCCTTTCCTCCTGGCATGTCCGACGTGAAGTAGAGCCACTGTCCGTCAGGAGATATTGCAGGATGTGCGTAACTTGACAGCGTGTCGCGCGTCAGTTCGAGCGGCTGCGGCTTGCCCCATGCGGCGTCGCTCCTCGGCGATGTCACGATGGTTGCATACCGCGGATAGTCCGGGTCGGTAGTACATTGCGTGAGATACATTTCCCTTTGGTCGGTGGTAAAGCAGCATGCGCCCTCGTCATACTCCGTGTTCAGTCCCGATTCTATGGCTTCCGGGCGTTGCCATCGTCCCTTCTCGTCCTTCTGCGAGTAAAATATGTCGCCGTTTTTAGTGCCTGTTATTCCGCTAAGTTCGTCGCCAAGAGCTTCGTTGCGGGTGGAAGTGAAATACAGCTGGTCGTACTCGTCGCCGAAGAGCATGGGCGAATAGTCGGCCCGGCGCGAGTTGAATATGTCCATTTTCTTGACTATGTAGCGTGAGCCTGCATCCTTTTCGGCCTGTGCGGTCTGTGCTGCGAGCAGGCCGGTCTTGGCCTGCTCGTTGTCGGGAAGCGTGTCCAATACAAGCTGGTATTCCTTTTCCGCCTCCTTGTAGCTGGCCGCTTTCATCAGCAGGCGCGCCAAGGCGAGGTGCGTATTGATGCTGTCCTGTTTGTAACGGATTACGTTCCGGTAGGCGGCTATTGCTTTTGCGTTGGAGTTTATGCGGTCGTAGCAGTAGGCAAGCCTTGCCGCCCGCTGCCCGCGTTTGGCCTTTTCTTTTGCCGGTGTTTTGTTGTAGGCTATCTTGAATTCCTCCGCCGCGTCGAAATATTCGCCCAAGGCGAGGGCTTTTTCGCCTTTTTTCATGTAGTGGTCGGCACCGCATGAAACAAAAGAAAGCGTCAATACACCTATTATTATATATGCCGATAGTCTGATTTTCATGTCATAAAAGGATGAAAAGCTCCTCCAGACCTCTCCCGTGTGGAGGAGAAAGACAGCTTTGACGGTAATCTTGCTCCTCCCTACGGGGAAGGTCTGGAGGGGCTTTATATAATAACTTGTTTTACTGTTATTTATTGTTTGAACGGCAGTCGGAATGTACACCCTTCCTTCCAGCGGTCGCATCCGTAGGCCGTCTTGCCCTTTATGATGTGCCCTTTGCCGCATGTTGGACAGGTTTTGCCTATTATCGAGTCGTCGGCTGTCAGCGTTTGCGCCTTCTTCTTCTGTGTTGTTCTTGCCTGTTTCGCCGTACTTTGTCCTGTCTGTTTTGGCGTTGCGGCTTTCTTTTTGGCCTTTTTCTTCAGGTCTTCGTCGGTCGTAACGGCTACGTGTCGGTTGCTGTTGTCGGCCAGAACGTCGTTTACTATTGTCGTGATTTGCTGCTTCAGTTCGTCTATGAACTGCCCGGCGTTGTATTTCCTGTGCTCAATGTCGCGCAGTTTCTTTTCCCATATACCGGTAAGCTCGCAGCTTTTGAGCAGTTCTTCCTTGATGATTCCTATGAGTTCTATGCCTGTCGGTGTGGCGACAATCTTCTTCCGTTCGCGCCTTATGTAGTGTCTCTTGAACAGGGTTTCGATGATGTTCGCCCTCGACGACGGCCTTCCGATGCCGTTTTCTTTCAAAGCGGCGCGCAATTCCTCGTCTTCCACGAACTTGCCTGCCGTCTCCATCGCCCTTAGCAGTGTCGCTTCGGTGTAGTAAGGTGGCGGAGACGTCCACTTTTCGGTAAGTGTCGGCTTGTGAGGTCCGCTTTCTCCCTTGGTGAATGCCGGCAATGTGCGCTCTTCATCCTGCTGTTTCGAGCCGTCGTTGTCGTCTTGCGGAACGTCCTTTGCATACAGTACGCGCCATCCCGGGTCAAGTATCTGCTTGCCGGAGACTTTGAATTCTACGTTGTCAACCTGTCCGGTGGCGGTTGTCGTTGAGAACTTGCAGTCTGGATAGAACACGCTGATGAAGCGGCGGGCTATCAGGTCGTAAACGTTCCGTTCCAAGTCGGTAAGGCTTTGGGCAGGAACACCGGTGGGTATGATGGCGTGGTGGTCGGTTACTTTCGACGTGTCGAACACCTTTTTGCTCTTCGGTAGCGGCTTGCCTGCCAGCGGTTGCGTGAACGCCTCGTAGCCCCGTAGCCCACGCAGGGTGGCGGCGCACTTGGGATAGATGTCGTCGCTCAGGTATTGTGTGTCCACACGGGGGTATGTCGTGAGCTTTTTCTCGTAAAGCGATTGGATTACATTGAGCGTTGTTTCGGCGCTCATGGAGAACTTCTTGTTGCAGTCAACCTGCAAGGAGGTGAGGTCATAGAGGTGGGGTGGGGTTTCGCGGCCTGCCTTTTTCTGCACGTCGGTTATGGTGAAGGGCTTTCCCTCTATCTGGGCGAACGACTGTTCGCCCTCTTCCTTGTTCGTGAATTTGCCCTTGGTGGCGGTGAACAGCGTGTCGCGGTACACCGTGGAGAGCACCCAGTAAGGTTCGGGCTTGAAGTTGTCGATTTCCTTTTGCCGGTTTACTATTAGCGCGAGGGTGGGCGTCTGCACACGTCCGACGGAAAGCACTTGGCGGTTTTGTCCGTATTTCAGCGTGTACAGGCGTGTCGCGTTCATGCCGAGCAGCCAGTCGCCTATGGCCCGGCTAAGTCCGGCAAGGTACAAAGGCTGGTATTCATCCTGGTCTTTCAGCGTTCTGAAACCTTCACGTATGGCCTCGTCGGTCATCGACGAAATCCAGAGCCGTTTCACAGGACACTTCGCCTGCGCCTTCTGCATCACCCACCGCTGTATCAGTTCTCCTTCCTGTCCGGCGTCGCCGCAGTTTATTATGCCGTCGGCGGCCTGCATAAGGCGTTCTATCACGGCAAACTGCTCGGCCACTCCTTTGTCCTCGATGAGCTTTATGCCGAAGCGTTGCGGTATCATCGGCAGCGCGCCGAGTGCCCACCGCTTCCACATAGGGGTGTAGTCGTCAGGCTCTTTCAGTGTACACAGGTGGCCGAAAGTCCATGTCACCTGGTATCCGTTGCCCTCGATGTAGCCCTTGTGCGAGGCTGTTGCGCCCAGTATTCGCGCTATGTCGCGCGCTACGCTCGGTTTCTCGGCGATGCAGACAATCATTTATAGAAGACCCACCCCAGCCCTCCCGAAGGGAGGGAGTTTGATTACTCTGTGGCGGTTTTTATTTAATTGTTATACTGATGTTATCAAAATCTCATTTTTCAACCCACTTTCTTGTACCTTGTATGTATATTAAAGCAAAGGAATATCAAGCTCCCTCCCTTCGGGAGGGTTGGGGTGGGTATCTTAATACCCCAGCTCTTCTCCAACCAACACCACAGTGTGGCGGCCGGCCGGGTGGGAGTTGCGCATGAAGTGTATGTAGTTGCAGATGCTCTCGGGGGAGTTGCAGTTGTGGCATACGCCGTCAACCTGGCACGGGGTCTTTATGTCGAAGCGTGCGGCATTTATCGGACTGGCCGTCGAGCGTGCCCGGGCAAGGGCGGCGTTTACGTCCTGCGCCACCTTGTTAAGCCCTATTACGAGTATTACTTTCTTAGGGCCGAAGGTGATTGCGGCAACGCGGTTGCCGTTGCCGTCGATGTTCACTATCACGCCGTCTTCGCTTATCGCGTTGGCGCTTGTCAGGTAGAAGTCGGCCGAGAACGCCTCGCGGTATATGCGTTGCGCCTCGTCACGGTCGGCGGCAAGGTCGCGGTCGAGCAGTTTCAGACTGCGTTTGTGCAGCGCTTCGGTCAGCCCCATGTCGCGTATCGTCATCGAGCCGCCCCATGATACGCTGCTTCCGTCGGGTATCATGGCCGACACTTGTTCAACTGCTTCAGCCGCCGTGGGGCAGTATATGGCCTCGAAGTTGCGCCTTTTCAGGTTCTTTATCATCTTCTCCGCAAGCCGTTGGTTGCGTATTTCTTTAGGTGTCATAATGCGTTTTGTATTAAAATTCCATGCAAAATTAATAATTTTAGACGACAATCAGTGCGTCCGTGCATGTTTTGTTCGCCTTTGTGCGTGCATGATACGTGTGCGTATCTATATTATTTTCAAACTTTTTGCCACATGGCATGCCTCTATCGAGCTTTTTGCCTGTAGCTTGTCCAAGATGTTCTGCCGGTGACGGCTTACCGTGTTGACGCTTATTGCAAGCGTTTCGGCGATGTCTTTGCTTGTCAGTCCTTTGTCAATGAGCGTAAGCACTTGTGCTTCGCGGCATGACAGTAACTGTCCGTTGCCGTGCAGGTGCAGTTCCGTCATGCGGCCGTTGACGGTGTTCACTATTGCGCACCGCAGGCTGAAATCCGCCGGAACAGGGCCGTATAGGCACAAGGCGAACCTCATTGCCGGCCGTGACTGCTCCTGAATGTAGTGCAACCGGTGCAGTACCGGCACATAATTCCCGGCAGCATCCCTCATCCTTAGCCTGCTTGCGAGGCAATAACGATGGCATTGCGACGGCGGCTTGCTTTTTATGAAGCGGAAGAAGCAAAGTTCATGCAGGTATTTCTCCGGCAAGTCGTCTGGGTGGATAAGTCCAAGTATGTTTTCCTCCCATATCGACAACACCGTTTCATGCTTTTGCCTGCAGTCGATTCCAAGGCGTTCGGCAAACCCACCATAATATATATAGCTGGTATATGTACGCATGTCGCTCAACACGGAGATGACATTCTCAATCATTGCGTAGCCGCGCGCTATGCACTTATAGTCGTCAAGTTCGCCGGGACAAGTCTGTCCGTCGGCGAACTCTTGACGGGTGAGCATCGTGTCAAGCTCTTTTGCCTTGTTGCCGCTCATCGAGGAAAATGGTTATAAATGACTATTGCAGGTTTGGCTGTGCGCCTTTACCTTTGCAAAGGTACTGAATTTTGTTTAATATAGGAAAAATGAAAATGAACATTATGGCGAAAACATTGGCTGCGGCCGTGCTGTCGTTTGGCTCGGTGGCTGCTTCGACGGCACAGACATTGGAAAAGATGACATGGTACAACGAACCGGCCAAGTGGGCGGTAAGCGACGGTGCGCTGCTTATGGAGGTTACTCCGAAAAGCGACTATTGGCGCATCTCGCATTACGGATTTACCGTTGACGACGCGCCTTTTTATTATGCAACGTATGGAGGCGAGTTTGAGGCGAAGGTGAAGATTACCGGCGACTATCAGGCGCGCTTCGACCAGGCAGGACTAATGGTGCGCATCGACCATGAAAATTACATCAAGGCAGGTATAGAATACGTCGGCGGGAAGTATAACCTTAGCGTGGTGGTGACGCACACTACCTCGGACTGGAGTGTGATAACGCTCGACAAGCCGGTGGAAAGTGTGTGGATAAAGGCCGTGCGCAGACGTGACGCAGTGGAGGTGTTTTACTCTTTCGACGACAAGGAGTATGTCATGATGCGCAATGCGTGGCTGAAGGACAATACGCCAGTGATGGTTGGCATGATGGGGGCTTGTCCCGACGGCGACGGTTTCAATGTACGCTTCGACAATTTTTCCGTCAAGCATCTGCCAGACGTGCGTCGCACGGAATGGCTTGAGCGCAACAAGGAGTGACATTTGCAGGCCGGTCGGTTAGCGGCTGTTGACTTGTGACGGCTTGGATGATGGCAGTATTCTGTCATGCCGGGCTGCGGATGAATTGCAAGAGACGGCCTTTTGGCTTGCAAAAGGCCGTCTTTTAGCAGCTAAAAGGCCACCTTTTGCAAGGTAAAAGGTGGCATATTGCGGAGCACTTGATAATCAGGGAGTTACCAAGCGGTATTTGACTTATCAGCCGAACAGGCCATATACGGCTTATAGGACTAATAAGGCGAATACAATTAATAGGAGCATATCAAGCTCCCTCCCTTGGGGAGGGTTGGGGTGGGTTCGTCATTTTCACGTCCTTTAATTTTGCATTTGCCTTAACGGCGACTTACAGTTCGCTCGGCTTGCACTATCTTTGGATAAGACAGGCTGCGCCTCGGAAATGAAAATAAAAGTCCGTTTCACGTCCTTTAATTTTGCATTTCGCTCGGCTTGCACTATCTTTGCACATTAAAAGCGAAAGTAAAGCCGATGCACAAGATAGCAGCAATATTGATGTTACTCGCGTTCACCTCAGCCGTTTGCGCGCGCACGGGTGAAAATGCGCTTAAGGTGAAGTATCCGGGCGGCAGGACATACATGTTCCGCGTTGAGCTGAAAGACAAGAACGGTACGCCCTTCAGCCTCGACAGGCCGTCGGAGTTCCTGTCGGCAAAGGCTCTGGAGCGGCGCAACCGCCAGCATTTGCGGCTCGATTCCACCGACCTTCCCGTAAATCCGGCTTACATAAACGAAATACTTTCTACGGGAGTTGAGGTTGTGGGGCGCAGCAAATGGAACAACACTGTGCTTGTGCGCAGCCGCCATTTGTCACGGCTGAAGAGCATCGCGCTGCTCGGATGCGTCAAGTCCATCCGCAAGGTGTGGACGTCTCCCGACTCTATTGCCCCCTCGCCGCCGCGTGCGAGGTATCATACGGAGTTCAACCACTGGGAGACTGTAAAGCAAAGCACTTACGGAGTGACGCTCGAACAGACCGAGATGGTGGCCGGCGAGCAGCTTCACCGCCGCGGCTTTCGCGGACGCGGAATGACTATTGCCGTGCTTGACGGAGGCTTTATGAACGCCGACCGCATCCCTTGCCTGAAGGAAGCGCGTGTTGTCGGCACGGCAGACTTCGTTGTGCCAAGCTCGAAAAGCATATTTAAGGAGATGGACCATGGCACGAAGGTGCTCTCGGTAATGGCCGCCGACGTGCCCGGTACATTCGTCGGGGCGGCTCCTGATGCCTCTTTCTGGCTGCTGCGGTGCGAGGACGGTTATACCGAAAGCCTTGCCGAAGAGGACTATTGGGCGGCGGCGGCCGAGTTTGCCGACAGCGTAGGCGTTGACATAATAAGCAGCTCGTTGGGCTTCCATGCCTTCGACAGTTCCGCAGACAACTATACCTACCGTCAGCTTGACGGCCATACCGCCCTGATTTCACGTACAGCCTCGATGCTTGCAGCCAAGGGCATACTGCTCATAAACAGTGCCGGCAACGACGGAATGGCCTCGTGGAAGAAAATCAACGTGCCTGCCGACGCGCAGGACATCATCACCGTGGGCGCGGTTACGCCCGACAGGCTCAACGCTTCGTTCAGCAGCATCGGTCCTACGGCCGACGGCCGCATAAAGCCCGACGTCATGGCGCAGGGCAGTCCGACGGCTGTCATCACCGGCAGGGGCACTATAATAAAAGATGTGGGCACGTCATTTGCCACTCCGCTTGTGGCCGGACTGGCCGCCTGTCTATGGCAGGCGTTGCCCGGAAAGACGGCTTTGCAGATGGTAGACCTGCTGCGCCGCTGCGCTGACAACGCCGCTACGCCGGACAACATCTATGGTTACGGCATACCAGATTTCTGGAAAGCATACGAAATGGGGAAGGATGGAAATTGAAAACCCACCCCAGCCCTCCCTAAGGGAGGGTGTTCGGGCGGCTTATCAGGCGATAATGCCGGTGGTGATATGTATCTGCTCTTTATGCTTCTTGCCGATTTCCTTTGTTTGCTTTTGATAAAATGAAATATCAAGATATGTTTTTTGCACCTGACAATGGTAATCAAGCTCCCTCCCTTAGGGAGGGTGGGGGTGGGTATCTGTCCTTGCTTGAACTCAACTCCCTTGTGCGTCAGGCAGTAGAATTGACTCTGCCTGACGAGTATTGGGTGGAGGCGGAGCTGTCGGAAGTGCGCGAGCGTGGCGGCCATTGTTATATGGAGCTTGTGCAGAAAGCCGCCGACGGGGTTACGCCTGTGGCGCGTGCGTCGGCAAAGTGCTGGCGCAGCGCGTGGATGTTGGTGCGCTCCCATTTCGAGCGCGTTACCGGCGAGACTCTCCGTCAGGGGCTGAAAGTGCTGCTGCAGGTGCGTGCGCAGTTCCATGAGAACTACGGTTTTTCATGGATTGTGTCAGACATCGACCCAACGTTCACCCTTGGCGACATGGCGCGCAAGCGTCAGGAGATTATCCGCAAGCTGAAGGAAGAAGGCGTGTTCGAGCTTAACAAGCAGCTCGCCCTTTCGCCGTTCGCCCAGAATATAGCCGTAATATCCAGCGAGACGGCTGCCGGTTACGGCGACTTCTGCAACCAGTTGGACACCAACCAGTTCGGTTTCGGGTTCAGCGTGACGCTTTTTCCTGCAATAATGCAGGGCGAACGCACCGCGCAGAGCATCATCGCCGCCTTGGATTGTGTGAACGCCGACGTTGAAAAATATGACTGCGTGGTTATAATAAGAGGTGGAGGCGCAACGAGCGACCTGTCGGCTTTCGACTCGTTAGAGCTTGCCGAGAACGTTGCAAACTTTCCTCTGCCAGTCATTACGGGCATCGGTCATGAGCGCGACGAGGCCGTTGTGGACATGGTTGCGCACACTCGCGCGAAGACTCCTACCGCCGCAGCCGCGATGCTTATTGACAACCTGAAGCGCACTTCGGAGCGTATCGACCATGCACGCATGGCCGTCGCTACAGCCGTAAGCCGCCGAATGGATGTTGAACGGTTGCGCCTTGCGCGTTCGGCAGAGCGCATCCCCGTGCTGTTCTCTCTCGTAAAGACACGGCACGAGGCGCACATCGAAGCAATGTCGGCAAAACTGCGCACAGCAGCTGACACCACTCTTGGTAATGCCTTGCACCGTATAGAATGCTTGTCGGCAAGCATCCGGCCGTTGTCGGCACGGCGCATCACCGCCGAAATGCACCGTATCGAGCTGCTCGCGCAACGCACCGCCGCGCTTGACCCTGTGCGCCTGCTGAAACGCGGCTACTCTATAACATTGCACAATGGCCGCGCTGTGCGCTCATCGGCGGCATTAAGCGATGGCGATGTGGTCGAGACACTGTTTGGCGAAGGCCGGATAAAGTCAACCGTGATAAAGAACGCCAAATAAAACCATCCAAAATTTTCCGTAAACCACATATCACCCAATCTACCAAAAGAATTTTAAACTGTCCCAACAATGAAAGAAACCACTTACGAAGAAGCCCTCAGGCAACTTGAAACCATCGTAGCCAAGATGGAAAACGACGAGCTCGACATCGACAGCATGTCGCAACAACTGAAGACGGCACAGCGCCTAATCAAGCTATGTAAGGACAAACTGGCAAAGACCGATGCGGAAATAAAGAAAATACTTGGCGATTCTTAATTCATAATTTACAATTCATTACATCTGCTTTATCAAAAATTTATTTGATAAAAATTGCTTTTTACTAAGATAATTGTTACTTTTGCAATAATAAACTCATCAATCAAAGCTGTATTATGAAAAATATGGATTGGGCAAACTTGTCTTTCGGTTATGTGCCGACAGACTATAACGTCCGTTGTTTCTACCGCGACGGAAAGTGGGGAGAAATCGAGGTGTGCTCCGATGAGTACATCAAGATGCACATGGCAGCTACTTGCCTGCATTACGGTCAGGAAGCTTTTGAAGGGCTGAAGGCCTACCGTTGCCCTGACGGCAAGGTGCGTGTGTTCCGCATGGATGAGAATGCCGCGCGCCTGCAAAGCACTTGCCGCGGCATACTTATGCCCGAAGTGTCCACCGAACTGTTTGAGGAGATGGTTACGAAGGTTGTCCGCCTCAATCAGGACTACATTCCCACTTATGAGAGCGGTGCCACATTATATATACGCCCGTTGCTTCTGGGCATGTCGGCGCAGGTCGGTGTGCATCCGGCTTCCGAATACATGTTCATGATATTCGTTACTCCCGTAGGTCCGTATTTCAAGGGCGGATTTGCTACCAATCCATACGTAATCATACGTGAATACGACCGCTCGGCTCCACTCGGTACTGGTATATACAAGGTTGGTGGAAACTATGCCGCTTCTCTGCGTGCCAACAAGATGGCTCACGACCTTGGTTACGCTTGCGAATTTTATCTCGACGCTAAGGAAAAGAAGTATATTGACGAGTGCGGTGCGGCCAACTTCTTCGGCATCAAGGACAATACTTATGTCACACCCAAGTCTACGAGCATTCTGCCGAGCATCACGAACAAGAGCCTGATGCAGCTTGCCGAGGACATGGGCATGAAAGTGGAGCGCAGGCAAATCCCTGAAGAAGAACTTTCCACGTTCGAAGAGGCCGGAGCATGCGGCACGGCAGCCGTGATAAGTCCAATATCAAAGATTGACGATTTGGAAAATCACAAGAGCTACGTCATCAGCAAGGACGGCAATCCCGGTCCTATCAGTACCAAGCTTTACAACAAGTTGCGCAACATTCAGTATGGCATAGAACCAGACGTGCATGGTTGGACGAAAGTTGTAATCGATTAGATTAAAAATTAATAATGAAAAATGAAAAATCCATTAGCCTTGTATCCAATATCAGCTATTGGATTTTTCATTTTTCATTATTCACTTTATAATTCTTCATTTTTTTCATTTTTCATTATTAATTAGAATAAATGTCTAAGGGCAAGCTGGCTAAGTTCGCCGATATGGAGCGTTATTCCAACGTGTTCCAATATCCGTATTCGGTTGTGAACAATGTTCCTTTCGAGATGAAGGGGCGTTGGCGCGAAATGTATTTCCATAACAACAACCCCATTGTACTTGAACTCGGTTGCGGCCGGGGCGAGTATGCAGTGGGGTTGGCACGCATGTTTCCTGATGTCAACTTCATAGGTGTGGACATAAAGGGCGCGCGCATGTGGACAGGGGCAACCCAGGCGCTTGCCGAAGGGCTGTCAAACGTGGCGTTCCTGCGCACCAACATTGAGATTATCGACCGCTTTTTCGCTCCCGGCGAGGTGCAGGAAATATGGCTGACGTTCAGCGACCCACAGATGAAAAACGTCCGCAAGCGCCTTACAAGCACGTATTTCATGGAGCGTTACCGCCGCTTTCTCGTTGATGGCGGCATTGTGCATCTCAAGACAGACAGCAACTTCCTTTTTACATATACAAAGTACATGGTGGAACATAACGCCCTGCCGGTGCTTTTTTCAACCGAAGACCTTTACCATGCTGATGATGTTGACGGAGAGACGCGCCGCATACTTTCCATTCAGACTTATTACGAGAGCCAGTGGATAGAGCGTGGGCTGAACATCCGTTACATGAAGTTCCGCCTGCCGCACGCCGTTCAGTTGACGGAATCGGGCGTGGAAATTCCTGTTGACGACTACCGTAGCTACAAACGTTCCGGGCGCAGCGGAGTGGAAGCAAGGCAGTGAATTGGCGGAAGGTGAGTGAAGGGAAATCCAATACTCTTGGCCGGGCAATGGTTTCTTTATCATTTGGCCTTTTTCAAAATGCGGCATATCGCAGCGCGATATGCCGCATTTTGCATTGCAATTTGCCGTAATTTGGAACATGAAAGATGCCGTTTTGTGTTTCGTATTTCGCTTCGTGGTGCAACATGTTGAGGTAGAAGATGTTACGCGGTGAAAGATATGGCGGCGGATGCGGATGCTGACAGTTTCGGCGCCTTTCACCGTATATGTAGCTACCGGCAGGAAAGTTGTACCCGAAAAAGAACGCTGAAAGGCATTTTATGGAAATAAAAAGCTTACAGTAACGGGATAATTTTATAATTTTGCACGGAAAATTAAAAATGAGTATTATGACGCTATACCCGAAACTGATAATGGACGCCTTGGCTACGGTGACGTATCCAGGCACGAAGAAAAACCTTGTTGAGAGCGATATGGTTGCCGACAACTTGAGGATTGACGGCATGAAAGTGTCGTTCTCGTTGATATTCCCACGTGATACAGACCCTTTCATGAAGTCTACGCTCAAGGCTGCCGAAGCTGCAATACACTATCATGTAAACAAGGATGTGGAGGTTACGATTACGGTGGAGACGAAATCGAAGCCACGGCCGGAGCCGGGAAAGATGCTTCCGGGTGTTAAGAACGTAGTGGCCGTAAGTTCAGGCAAGGGCGGGGTTGGCAAAAGCACCGTTGCAGCAAACCTTGCCATCGCACTTGCGAGGCTTGGCTATAAAGTCGGACTGCTCGACACTGACATCTTCGGCCCGTCAATGCCTAAGATGTTCGATGTCGAGGATGCACGCCCATACGCCGTCCACAAGGATGGCCGCGACCTGATAGAGCCTATAGAGAAGTATGGCGTGAAGCTGTTGAGCATAGGGTTTTTCGTAAATCCAGACACTGCGACGCTATGGCGCGGCGGAATGGCGTCGAATGCGCTCAAACAGCTCATCGGCGATGCTGACTGGGGGGAACTTGACTATTTCATACTTGACACTCCTCCGGGCACAAGCGACATCCACCTGACGCTGTTGCAGACGCTGGCAATAACAGGTGCGGTCATTGTAAGCACGCCGCAGAAGGTGGCGCTGGCCGACGCTCGCAAGGGCATAGACATGTACAGGAACGACAAGGTAAACGTGCCGATACTCGGACTTGTGGAGAACATGGCATGGTTTACTCCGGCGGAACTGCCCGAAAACAAGTATTACATCTTCGGCAAGGAAGGCTGCAAGAACCTTGCAAAGGAGATGAACCTGCCTTTGCTTGCCCAAATCCCGGTGGTGCAGAGCATCTGCGAAAGCGGCGATGACGGCAAGCCTTCGGCACTTAACGCCGACACTATGACCGGTCAGGCATTCATCAACCTTGCACAAGCCGTTGTTACAACGGTAAACCGCCGTAACAAGGAACAAGGCCCGACGAAAGTCGTGGAAGTGAAAAATAATTAAGAATTAAGAGTTAAGAATTAAGAAAAGCACCGCCATCAAAGGCATATTTCTTAATTCTTAATTCTTAACTCTTAATTCCTTTTGTCCATTTTCCTCCAGACATAGGCAATGTAGGCAACTACAAACGGAACGAGCAGCGAGACATAGAACATTGCTGTAAGAGTGAACTCGCTGCTGCAGCTGTTGCTTATGGTAAGGCTGCTTTGCAGGTCGGCAGTGGAAGGATAATAAGCAGTATTGTTCCACCCTGCACACAGCAGCAGGCTAAGAACGGCGAGCACTGCACCGATGCCGGCAGGCCATATTCCACGGATGTAAGTAGCACTGAAGATAGTCTTCATGCAGCCGAAAAGGAATAACGCAACCCCTGCAAGCAAGATGACGGCAAGAGGCCATATTTGGCAGAAATTGTTGAAATACTTGTCAGGCTCGATGTATATTTCGCCATTGGCTATGTCTACCGCATAGCCGTCTTTCAGCAGGATATACACAACGGAGACGATGAAGAACACGAGAAACGGCACAAAGTTGCCGACAAGGCGCACCGTAGCGCGCGAGCGTATGTTTTCGTTGTCAACGTTGTTGATGATGTAAAGTATGCCGAGGATGCGTGCAAGGAAGAACACTGCGAGCCCGAATATCCAGTTCCAGCCGTTGAGCAGGGCGTCGAGTCCGTGGCTTGCGTTTGCCCACCGGCTGATTATGGGGCTTGCGCCGTTGAGGATGTTGGCTTTTTCAACAATGAAGTTCGCCCCATTGAAGAATGTCGCGACGGCGATGCCGAGCAACAGCGGTCCCGCGATGCCGTTGATGATTAGAAACCACTGGAATGTGCGCGTGCCGAGCATGTTGCCCAACTTGTTCTGGAACTCGTAACTGACGGCTTGCAGCACGAATGTGATGAGTATGAGCATCCACACCCAGTATGCCCCTCCGAAACTTGTGCTGTAAAACAACGGGAACGAGGCGAAGAACGCTCCGCCGAATGTAACGAGCGTGGTGAACGTGAGTTCCCATTTTTTTCCGGTAGAACGTGTTATCAGGCGGCGTTCGCTTTCGTCGGCACTTAGTGAAAACATTACAGAATTAGCTCCTTGCACGAACATCATAAAAACCAACAATGCTCCGAGCAGGGAAATGATAAACCACCAATAGTGCTGTAAGAAATCGTATGACATAATTTCGTTTTTTATTAGATGACGGGAATTATGGAAGAGCAAATAAATTCTTCACTCATAATTTTTCACTCTTCAATTTTAACTTTTCACATCTTCGTATTCCGGCCCTTTCTTTATAGCCTTGCACATGATGCTGATTTCAACTACAAGCAGGATGGTGAACAATGCGAGGAACATGAAGAAAGTAAGCATGACGTAATTTGAGCTTATGTCGGACACGGCGGCCCATGTAGGCAGCATGTCCTGTATTGTCCAAGGCTGGCGGCCGAACTCGGCGACAATCCACCCTGCTTCGCTGGCTATATATCCGAGCGGCAGCAGAGCCATGCCGGTTATGTGCAGCCAACGCATCTTGGTTATGTCCTTTTTATAGGACAAGAACATTGTAATGGCAAAGAAGAGCAAGAACAATACGCCCAAACCGACCATTACACGGAACGCCCAGAAACATACGGGAATGTATGGTACAGTCTGTTCGGCGTTGTCAATGTATCCGTAACCAAAGTATTTGATGTTCTCGTCAAGTGCTTTGCGGTGACTGTCGGCGGTTACGGTGTCGCCGTTTTTCTTGGCTTCTCGGTAGCCGGCCAATGCCGTAATAGCCTTGCGCCCCCGTTCCATCTTTTCTTCGAGAGGCACGGCAGTCGTCCCGTCAGGCTGTGTATATCCGCCGCGTATTATGTCGTTGATGCCGGGCACGTAGCCATTGAGGTCGCGTGTGGCAAGCAGTGACAGCATTTTAGGCATTGCTATCTTGCAGGGAGGCTCTTCGGTAGAAGTGTAATCGGGCTGCTCAAAAGGATTTACCCAAGCTACGACCGTAAGTCCTTCGCCGTGTCCGCCGTCATACAGGGCTTCCATTGCGGCAAGCTTCATCGGTTGCGACTTCGCCACCATGTATGCCGAGTTGTCGCCGGAGTACATGGCGAGCAACGATGAAACGAAACCTATTATAGATGCTATTTTTATGCTTTGCACGGCCAAACGGCGGTCCTTTTCAACGTTCATGGCGTTATTCCGCTTGCGGAACAAAAGGTAACAGCTGACGGCAACCGTGAAGATGGCTCCGATTATCCATGCCGATATGACGGTATGGAAAAACTTGTCGATGGCAAACGGCGACAATGCCACTTCGGCGAATGAAGTCATCTCGTTGCGCATGGTGTCAGGATTGAACGCCTGTCCTACGGGATATTGCATCCAAGCGTTTGCAACAAGTATCCACCATGCCGATATGGTAGCACCAAGTCCGGTTAGCCATGTCGACGCAAGGTGGAAGCCCCGTGACACTTTTTCCCAACCGAAGAACATTACTCCGACGAAAGTCGCCTCAAGGAAAAAGGCTACAATGCCTTCAATGGCAAGTGGGGCACCGAAAATGTCGCCCACGAGCCATGAGTAGTTGCTCCAGTTTGTGCCGAATTCAAATTCGAGTATGATGCCGGTGGCAACGCCCATTGCGAAGTTTATTCCGAACAGTTTTTGCCAGAAACGTGACGCGTCTTTCCAGAAAGCCTTGCCTGTGCGGTAATAGCATGTTTCCATGATGCCCATGATAAGTGCAAGACCCAACGTTAGCGGAACAAAGAGCCAATGGTAGATGGCGGTAAGGGCGAACTGCGCCCTTGACCAATCCACAGTGCCGGCACTTATGCTTAAAAACAAGTTGTCCATAATTTATTGAATTTTCTATTGTTTGTACGGTGAGATGAAAGAACCAAACGCCGTGGTGTTGCATGTGGCGGCATGGATATTTTATTTCTCATTTTTCCGCGGCTCTTTCGGTTATTTGTGCCGATACGTAGTCGGCTTCGTTACCGTCTGCACGCTCATAAAGAATGTCAGGCATGAAAAAGAGCTTGAGCACAACGAAGATTATTACGAGTTTGACAATCACGACAATCCATAATGTCTTGCCGAGCCTCATGCTTCTGAAGCCGTCATGATAGAAACTTACTATTTGTTTTATCATAGTATTTGCCGTTGTGTTTTGCAGTTTGGGCTTCCGCAGAAGTTTGGTATATTGCCTTGCAAAGATAAAAAAATCATTTTAATGTTGTTCAAAATTTCGGTAAAATTACTAATTTTACAAATTTAAGTATTATAGTTCGAAAAAAATTGCGGTGTTTGATGGAAATAGGCTAATTTTGCATGGTTATATTTTCAATTGTGTATAATTAAAGATATATGAAGAATAAAGTAATCATTCCGTCCGTTATCGTAGGTTTGTTGCTGGTTGGAGGCATCGTGTTTCTTGCCATAAGCCTGAACAATCAGAAGAAAGCGAATAAGGAGATGCAGGAATTGGCCGAGTTGGACAAGAAGGAAATGGAAAACGAGTATCAGAAGTTCGCCGACCAGTATAGTGAACTTAAGACTCAAATAAACAACGACTCGATAATAGAGCAGCTTACACAGGAGCAGTTGAAAACAGAAAAACTGCTTGAGGAATTGAAAAACGTCAAGGCTTCAGACGCAAGGGAGATAGCACGGCTGAAAAAGGAATTGGCTACTTGCCGTGCCGTGATACGCAGTTATGTGTTGGAAATAGACTCGCTCAACCGGCTGAACCAGAATCTGACGGAGGAAAACACCCGTATGAAGGGGCAGTATGCAGAGGCGACCAGGCGGATAGAAGGACTAAGTGCCGACAAGCAGACTTTGTCCGAAAAGGTAGCCATCGCAGCACAGCTTGACGCTACAGGCATAACGATGACCTTGAAGAATAAACGTGGCAAGGCGACAAAGAAAATAAAGCGGTGCAAGACAATACAGGTTAGCTTCAACATAGCAAAGAACGTGACGGCCACGAGTGGCAATAAAACAGTGTATGTGCGTATTACCACACCTACCGGAACCGTTCTTTCTGGCGGAGGCTCTTTCCCTTATGAGAACCGTAGCCTTCCTTATTCGATGAAGAAAACCATAGAATACACTGGTAATGAAACGCCTGTAACGGTATATTGGACTGTCAATGAGTTCTTGGGTGAAGGTACTTATAATGTAAGTGTGTTTGCTGACGGCAACATGATAGGTTCGAGAAACTTCACGGTCGACTGAAGATATGTCTGGCAGTATGGCGGATTTTTGCATTGAAAGTAAGTCCGCGTTTTCTTTCAAGCCGAAAGTAATATGAAGAAAGTAACGATATTTCTGATGCTGGCGTTCATCGCCTTGCCTGTTGGGGCGCAGCGCGTGTTGTCGCTCGACAGTTGCCGGTCTATGGCGTTGAGCAACAACAAGAAGCTCGGAATAGCCAAGCTGAAGCAGGACATGGCGCGTGATGCACGCAAGGCAGCGCGTACAAAGTACCTGCCACACGTTGACGTGCTTGGCGGATACGAGTTTACGAGCAGGGAAATATCCATTTTGAGCGACGGACAGAGAGGAGCGATAGGCCAGATTGGCACTGCTGCTGCCGGTCAGATAGGCAACACAATGACATCTGTCATTTCTGAAATGGCCGGTCAAGGCATAATAACACAGGAAACAGCTACGGCTCTTGGCAATATCGCGGGAAAACTCGCACCAGGCATAGAGCAGACGGGCAATGCGATAGGAAAGACAATCAATGACGCGTTTAAGACGGACACCCGTAATATGTTTGCCGTGTCGGTGATGCTTACGCAGCCAATATACATGGGTGGAAGCATCGTTGCGGCGAACAAGATTGCCGACATAAGCGAACAACTTGCAGCAAACGATATCCAAAACAGCCGTCAGAACATAGTTTATGATGTGGACAACGCCTATTGGACGGTGGTTTCATTGAAGCATAAACAAAGGCTCGCCACAAGTTATCTTGAACTTGTCAAGAAACTCAGCAGCGATGTGAAAAAGATGATTGAGGAGGGTGTTGCGACAAGAGCTGACGGGCTGAAAGTAGATGTAAAGGTCAACGAGGCGGAAATGCAGCTCACCCAAGTGGATAATGGCCTGTCTCTTGCCAAGATGTTGTTGTGTCAGTTGTGCGGCTTGCCTGTTGACGGGAAAATCATCCTTGTTGATGAAGACAAGGACGAAGTTTCATCGACAGAAAGTTCTCCGGTAGCCGATGTGACGTTCGCTATTGATAACCGCCCGGAACTGAAAATGCTTGAGAATACGGTTGATATAAGCCGGCAGACAACAAAACTTATACGTGCCGCGTATTTGCCGCAAGTAGCGTTGACAGGTGGATATCTTGCCACAAATCCTTCACTTTACAACGGTTTTCAGCGCAAATTTTCCGGAGTCTGGAATATAGGTGTGATAGTAAGGGTCCCGGTATGGAACTGGTTTGAAGGAACTTATAAGGTGCGTGCAGGTAAGACCGCTACGAGCATAGCCATGCTTGAACTTGAGGAAGCGCGTGAGAAGGTCGAGCTGCAAGTAAACCAAAGCTCATTCAAAGTTGACGAGGCAAACAAGAAGTTGGCCATGGCGAAAAAGAATACGGAACAGGCTGATGAGAACCTGCGCTGTGCCAATATTGGTTTCAAGGAAGGAGTGATGGACGTGACCGATGTCATGGCGGCACAGACAGCTTGGCTTCAGGCGCGTTCACAGAAGATAGATGCCGACATTGATGTGAAACTCACGCAGACAAACCTGAAGAAAGTTCTTGGAGAAACAATATATTAAATTAAAAATTAAGAGTTAAGAATTAAGAATTAAGAATTAAGACAGGGCAGTCCCAATAAGGTATTCCCAGGCCTCCCAGCTCTCTCAGAAACTCTCCGTTCTCCCAGTAAAATAAATTAAAAGATGGAAAAGAAAACACAACATAACAACATATTGCTTGCCACACTGTGTTTTGCGGCGGTTGTAATAATCGTCGGTGTCATAGGATTTTTGACATTCGGCCGCACACCTGATACAATACAGGGTGAAGTTGAAGTCTCTGAATACAGGGTGTCGAGCAAGGTTCCCGGACGTATCCTTGAACTGCGTGTGCAGGAAGGTGATTATGTCAAGGTGGGTGACACGCTTGCCATCCTTGACGCTCCCGACATCGTAGCCAAGAAAACACAGGCTGTCAGCGCAGAAGATGCGGCTGCGGCATTGAGTGCAATGGCGGATAAAGGCGCACGCCGCGAACAGGTACAAGGAGCGTTTGAGGTTTGGCAGCAGGCAAAGGCAGGCATGGATATAGCGGAAAAGTCATACGGACGTGTGCAGCGGCTGTTCGACGAGGGCGTGATGAGTGCGCAGAAGCGTGACGAGGCTTATGCCAACTACAAGGCAATGAAGGCGCAGGCACAGGCTGCCAAAAGCCAGTATGACATGGCTGTGGCCGGTGCAAGGCGTGAGGAACGCGAAGCCGCCGCCGCACAGAAGCGCAGGGCGCAGGGCGCAGTGCAGGAAGTAGACTCTTACATGAAAGAAACCGTGCAGATAGCCCAGATGGAGGGCGAAGTCAGTGATGTCTATCCAAAGCTCGGCGAGCTTGTAGGTGCTGGCTCTCCGATAATGAGCATCTCCATAATGAACGACCAATGGGGTACGTTCAACGTGCGTGAAGACCAACTGAAGGGGCTTAAGCTTGGCGATACGTTCACCGCTTATTGTCCGGCATTCAATAAAGACATCCGCATGAAGGTTTATTACATAAAGGATGAGGGCAGCTATGCCGTATGGAAAGCAACCAAGAGCAACGGACAGTATGACTTGAAGACGTTTGAGGTTAAGGCTCGTCCTGTGGACAAGATAGACGGGCTGCGTCCCGGCATGTCGCTTGTAATAAAGGATAGGTAAGCTCAGGCTGCGATAAATCAATTGTTTGGGATGTGGGGTGACTTCTTGAAAAGAGTTTATGGCGTGGCGCGCCGCGAATGTGGAATAATGCGCAAGAACCTGATGTACTTGTTCTGCATGGTGGTGTTCCCCGTGATTGTTACCATATTCTTTACGTCCCTTATGTCAGAAGGCCAGCCTACGGATATGCCTGTGGGCGTGGTTGACCATGACAATACCGCTACAACACGTTCGCTTGTCAGGAGGCTCGATGCTTTCCAGTCGACAAAGGTTGTCGCCGATTATGCCAGCGTTGCCGAGGCTCGCCGTGCCATACAGCGTAATGAAATCTATGCGTTCCTTTATATTCCAAGTGGCACAACGTCAGAACTGCTTGCCATGCGGCAGCCTAAAATCTCCTTTTATTACAGTTCGGCCTCTTATACGGCCGGAGCACTGCTTTTCCGTGACCTGAAGACTATTTCCACGCTTGGTTCGGCCAGTGTCGGCGCCACGCTGTTGAGTGCAAAGGGACTGTCTGAAGAACAGGTGATGAGCGTGCTACAGCCAGTGGTAGTTGATTTGCACACGGTCAACAATCCGATGATAAACTACAGTGTTTATCTTAATACAATGCTTGTTCCCGGCTGTCTTATGCTGTTCATTTTCCTTGTCACGGCTTATTCTTTGGGCACGGAATTGAAGTTCAATTCGGCGAAGGAGTGGATTTCAGCTTCTGGAGACAACATTGCCGTTGCCCTTTTGGGCAAGATGTTGCCGCAGACGCTTATATGGCTTGCCATTTTTTACGGCTATATGTTTTATGTTTTCGGCATCCTCCATTTTCCGCATCCCGGCGGCACGGGATATATCATGCTGTTGGGGCTGCTTGCGGTACTGTCGTCGCAGGGGTTCGGCATATTCGTTTTCGGCCTTGTTCCGTCATTGCGTATGTCCATGAGTATATGCTGCCTGTGGGCAGTATTGAGCTATTCGCTGTCGGGCACGGCGTTCCCGTTGTCGGCTATGGATTCCGAAATCAAGGCTATAGCCCAGCTTTTCCCGTTAAGGCATTATTATATGGTTTACCAGCTCAATATCTTCAACGGTTATCCAGTCGGCTATTCATGGCCTTACATCGGTGCGCTGCTGCTGTTCGCGGCTTTGCCTTTGCTTGTGGCCGGTAGGATAAAGAAGAATGTGCTGGCGTATCAGTATCTGCCATGAGCGGGCTTGTGTGTACTGGCTTGCCGGCATTGCCATGATTTTGAATATAATGTAGGTTGCAGATGAGATTGTTATCACGAATAAAGCAAGGTTTCGGCGACTTGTGCCATATATGGGCTGACGAGATGCGCACCGTTGTTAAGGACGAGGGTGTGCTGATATTCTTTGTCCTTGTGCCGTTGTTTTATCCGTTGCTTTATTCCTGGATTTACACCAACGAGGTTGTGCGTGAGGTGCCGGTTGCCGTTGTCGATATGTCCCACAGCGCCATGAGCCGCGAGTTCATCTGCCAGTTTGACGCTTCTCCCGATGTCCGTGTAGTCAAATATTGTACAGACCTTGACGAGGCCAAGGATGCGGTAGGCCGTCAGGAAGCATTCGGTGTGGTGTATTTCCCCATTGATTTCCAGACCCGTGTGTTGCGCATGGAGCAGAGCCGCGTCAGTGTGTTCTGCGACATGAGCTTCATGCTGTACTACAAGGCCATATTCCAGACGGCTACGGCTGTTGCCGGAAACCTCAATTCAGACATTCTCATTGAGCGTTCGGGCAATTGGACCGGGCGTGAGGACGAAATCACCGCCAAGCCGCTTGATTTCGATGAAGTGCAGATTTTCAATGCGACTGGCGGTTATGGCAACTTCATCATTCCGGGCGTGCTTATGCTCATAATACAGCAGACGTTGTTGTTGGGAGTGGGACTTTCTGTCGGCACGGCCCGTGAACGCAGCAAGACAGGTTCTTTCTTACCCGACGACCCTTATTATGACGGGGTGTTCCGCACTGTGCTTGGCCGTGCCTTGGCGTATTTCATGGTGTATGCAGTGGTTGCGGCTTACGTCACGCTTGTTGTGCCCCGGATGTTCGGTTTCACATCGCTTTTGCGTCCCGGCGATACGTTCTGGTTCATGTTGCCATACGTTTTGTCGTGTGTGTTCTTTGCTATGATACTTTCCGGCATAATACGTTATCGTGAGAATGTCATTCTTATCGTAGTGTTCACGTCTGTGCCGTTGCTGTTCATTTCCGGAGTGTCGTGGCCGCAGAGTGCCATTCCGCCTTTCTGGCAGTGGATGTCCTGGCTTGTTCCTTCTACGTTCGGCATACGCGGCTTCGTAAGGATGAACACCATGGGCGCTCTGTTGGGCGACGTTAGGGTAGAGTATGTGGCGCTTTGGGCGCAGACAATAGTCTATTTCTTCATCACTTGCCTGCTTTACAGATGGCAGGTGATTAAAAAGGTGAGAAAGTGAGAAAGTGAGAAAGTGAGAATGAAAATCTTTTCTACAACGCATACAGGCGTTCACTTTCTCACTTTCCCACCTTCCCACCTTCTCACCTTCTCACCTTCTCACCTTCTCACTTTTCCATCTATAAGTTTCAGTATGTCTTTTTCTTGTGCATAAGGCAGCATCCTGCATAGATGCCGCACCATCATGTCGTGCGATTTCTGCGGCGTACATCCGGCGTCTATCCGTCCGTACAGGTTTTCGGGCGTGGTGTATCGAGCCACACCCCATCCGTATGGCCGTCCGTGGCGGTCTGTGTTGTACTCGAAATCGGATATTACCACGCGCACTGACATCATCAGGCGTGTCAGTACAGGCTCCAATGACAGCTGTACGGCTTCGGGCATATCGTCCACAAGGTCGTCCGCCGTGCGTCTCCTTCCGCGTGCAAAGCCGAGCATGCGGCGCAGTTCCTTCACCGTTGCGCTGCCTTCCGATATTATTGTTTGCAGCACAACGTCGTCAAGCGCGGCTGTGTCTTCGTCTTTTGCGTAGTTCAGTGTGCGCCTGTAATTAATAAGGTGGGGCAGCCATTCAAGGCTTACGTAGCCCGCTTTCTTGGCGAACAGCTTGCCGTAGGCGCAGTGTCCTTCGCGTATTACCGGGCCTTTCCATTCCCACGGCCCGTCGTCTTCGTCTGAAAACCACAGCTCTCCGGCCGTCATTTCCTCTATTGAGAAGCCGGGAATGCCGCAGCGGAAGAACGGAAGAAAGCCGTGTTCGAGCACCGCGCGCTCCATGTCGATTGCCGAGTGTATCATAATTGGTACCCACCCCAGCCCTCCCGAAGGGAGGGAGTGTGGTATGATTGTCTTATGTTTTCAATGCGTTGCGAAGTTTCTGCTTCGCTGTTTTTATTGAACAGGCATACCAAGCTCCCTCCCTACGGGAGGGTTGGGGAGGGGCTTTTATTTAAGTTTCATTCCGTCCTTGAAGGCGTTGCCCGCCTTTCCGCCCACCACAAGATAGTCGTTGTGTACCGGGTCGAACACTATGGGGCGCAGCTTGGCCGGGTCAATCTTGCCCTTTTCGTCCAATATGCGTTCGTCAGCCGATACGTTCACGATGCGGCCTACGAGGTGGCACGTGTCCGCGTCGTATGATACGAGTTCGCATTCCACCGTCATGGGCAGCTCCTCTATTACCGGAGCGTTGACAAACTCCGATTTCACGGTGTGCCATCCGGCACGTTCCAGCTTGTCGCCCACCTTGTTTCCCGACACAATTCCCACGTAGTCGCATGCTGTCAGCTGCTCTTCCGTACCCATGCTTACGGTGAACGCCTTTGTTTCAAGCAGGTTCTTCACCGTCTTGTGGCCTGCGCTCAGGCACATGTTGATGCGGTCGTCATAGTCTATTCCGCCCCATGCCGCGTTCATGGCGTCGGGCTTGCCCTCTTCGTCGTAAGTTCCAACGATGAATACCGGCTGTGGATAAGTCCACGGTTTTGCTCCGAAATTCTTTCTCATGATGTGTTTATATAGTTAAAGTAATGCTTCCAATGTGTGGCTTTGCATCGGTGTTCATACTGTGATAAGCTCTCTTCCTAATGAGCGCAGGGCTTCTTTGATTGCGAGCATGCGCTGTTCGCTCGGCTTTTTCGTGCCATATATGTATTTGTACATAAGGCTTTTGTTTATTCCAAGGCTGCGTGCCACTTCCGATACGTTCAGTTGTGGAAACTTCTTGAATATCTTTGCAATCTCATTGTCATAGTCCGATTCGCTGTTTTCATAAAAACTTGATATGTGTATGTCTTCGTCTAATTTTGCCCAGCGCACGGCTTCGCCGTGCATTTCTACAGTATAGTCGTTGCGTTCCGTGTCGGTTGCCTCCTTCAGTGTAGGGAAAGCTTCCAACGGACGGCTGTAAACCTTGTCCTCGTTTGATAGCATATAGATGCGTCCTCTTTCAAACCAAATCTTCTTTATTGTTTCCATAGCCTTGGTTTTGTTGTATAGCAAAGATAGGGATAAAGTTTTATCCCTGCAACTTTTTATGTATTTTTAATTATAGTGTGCTTGTAAAAGGTCTTCATCTGCAATTCAAGTGTACAGTATGTAAATTTCCAACTGTGGCTACAGGGCACCTCGTTGCTTGTCAATTTAAATAAGGTAATCAAGCTCCCTCCCTTCGGGAGGGTTGGGGTGGGTTTCTCTTTTGTTCATGGTAGGTTCCCAATATGGGTTCATCCGCAAATCTGTTGGATGAGAAAAGGATTATAAAATCGTACAAAATTAATGTCAAATGACGATTACCGAGTGCCTCACTTGAAAACGATTATTTACTGAAAATAGAATAAAAACCATCCAACAGATTTGCGGATGAACCCCAATATGCCGCCTTTTGCCTTCCAAAAGGCCGTCTTTTGCCTTCCAAAAGGCCACCTTTTACCGCCTAAAAGGCCACCTTTTGCAAACTCGCTGGTTTTCAGCGCGTTTGCAATGGCGTTTCAAAAGGGCAGCTGATGCCTGTCTGTCGTAATGTAGATGAAAACCGCCGGAACGTAGATACATTGTGTTAAAACATGAATTTATTTGTAAGAAAAATCCATTTTTAATCATTATTTATATTTTAATTTTGTATATTTGTCGCCGAATTAATGAATTATTAACGTTATAAGCATTGATTCTACGACAGTTGTTGATGTTGATTACTAATATTAACTAAATACATGCTGAATATGAAAAAACTTTTACTCTTGTTCTTGACGGCGGTCTTTGCCGTCACGGCTATGGCGCAGACATCTATGGAAACTGCGTTGGATTTGCAGGAGGGAGTAAACTCCCATGATTACGAAGGCTCACCGGTATATTGGAAATATACCCCCCCCACTGGGCAGGGAGACAGGCTCTTGCTCATCTCGGCCGATGGAAGTACGAGCATTACAGTCACCGATGAAGCTCCTGACGGCACGCAGACAACCATGTACGGGGCGCAGATGGCCTATCCGCAAAAGGCTTACATAGCATACGAGGGTCACACGCTGTACATCAGTGTCCAAAGTTACAGCGGCACGTCGGTTGGTTTTACTGCATCTTTCGATGCTGACGCATCTTTCGGAGGTTCGTCGCAAGAAGCCCCGATGACCATAGTCACCGATGGCAGCAGGATGGTGATGGGTGACGTGTATTCAAACAACCAGTCATCTTCTTATGCCACTTATACGGCTGACTCTGACGGTGTGCTTGTATTGACAGCATCGGGCTACGTTTCATATTCCGTTGAAGGCGGCGCGTCGGGTTCGTTCCAATACACCGACGGTTCTTATAAAGCTTCGTTAACCGTAAGAAACGGCCAGACATACAATATAACATTATCCGGCTACGGCGCGTTCATCCTCACGGCGGAGATGACACATCCCACCGAAGGCTCTTTTGAAATGCCGTTCGAGATGAAGGAAGGTGACAATACTGTGCCTGCAGGTTTTACCGACACATCAGTTCCTAACCCGGGATATTGGTACACTTATACCAACACCAAGACTGGTTACGGCGTGATAAGCAGTGATAACACCCTGGGCGGAGGTAGCATAAAGGTTTACAGAAGTACATACGACATCCAGAACGAGCAGGTTTATGCACAGGTGGAAGGCAGCTATAACCTGCGCTTCGAGATGCCTTCCGTAGGCACTACATATTATATATGTATAACCAAGGTGGAAGCTTCAGCCGCTGACGAGACGTTTACTTTCACCGCTGAAGACTATCAGCCCGGCGACCAGGAGAGCAATCCCATCGTAATAGAGCAACTCCCTGCGACCGGCATCAGTACCGAAGCGGTTGGCGGCACGAGGTATTACGCCGTTGACATACCCGAAGGCGAGAGCAAATTCCTGAACGTTACGGCTACTTCTACAATAGCTAACGATGCAACCACTGTGGCCGTATATCCAAACGGCAATCAATATTCCGCCACTACGGGCAACTCTTCGGTACGCGTTTTGGTAAACGGAGGGCAGCGGTATATGATAAGATGGGTGTCACAAGAGAGTGAACCTATTACATTTGATGTCACGCTTGAAGACATAGCACAAGGTGAGGTGATAACAAATCCGCTTCAGGCTGTTTCCGGCACAAATACCATTGAAGGTTCAGGCACGAGGTATTATACATACACGGCTACGCTTTCAGGCATACTTACAGTGACCGGCACACCTGCTATGACGGTGACATTCCCACGCGGAACAGGTCAGTATGACGGCAACTACCAGTCCTCCCAAGTTGGAACGGCGTTCTCGATCGATGTAACCGAAGGCACAACATACCTTATAAGGATTGACGGTGCTGCTGACGGTGACACTTTCGAACTCAGCGAAAGGGAGTATCAGCAGGGCGAAAGCAGCGACAATCCGATAATAGTAGAGGGAAATAGCTACACAATAGGCGACAACTCGTCAAACCTGTGGCTGAAATATACCGTAAAGACTGACGGCATCCTTGAGATAGATGCCAGCACCATAACGTATAACTACGGCTCGGACATGATTTATTATGGAATGGCGACCACTGGAACTCCAATAATGACATCAATGATAAGGTACACATCAGGCAGTAGTGTGTTCTATACAGAAATTCCTGTTACAGCCGGAGAAGAGTATTTTGTCAACGTTAAGTTCTCCACATCGCTTGAAGGCACGACCATATACTTTAATGAAAGGGAGCCTGAAGCAGGTGAAACGCTAAGCAACCCGTTGATATTGAACAACGGAGAAGGCGTCAGGGTAAGCTACAACGCGTCAAGGACAAATCCCGTATGGTGCAAAGCCTCTATCGCCGAAGCCGGTACAATAACGCTTACGGCCACAGAATGCAACTATATAAGCGGAAACTGGTATTCAAGCATTGAAGATGCGCAAAACGATAACAACGCCGGATATATTTCATTTATGCCCGAATATGACGAATCTAATGTTATTCAAAGCTATAAGGCAGACATCGACATTCCTGCAGCAGGTGACTATTACTTCAAGATAACCCAAGCTACGGACAACGGTTTGGCTTACGTCATACTCACCCTGACAGGCAACACCACTTCCGGTATCGGCAGCGTAGAGGCTGAAAACGGACAGCTGATAACGGTAAGTGGCAACAATGTCAACGTGACGGCCGACAATGCAACGGTTAACATCTACACCGTTTCAGGTGCGGCGATTGTCAGCGAGAAGGTATCGGGCAACGCTTCGTTCAGCTTGGACAAAGGAATTTATATTGTAAAGATAAACAATACGGTGAAGAAAGTCATCGTAAGATAACATTAAAAACGTACAGGCGTTTGCCGTTCCGATACAAAGCGTGAACGGCAAACGCTTTTACATTCTCATAAAAAATCACTACATGAAAATTTTCAAGCAACTTTTGGTGGGCTTGGGCCTGCTGTTGTGCGTGCCGCAAGACGCCGAAGCCATAAAGGCTTATCCGCGTCCTGTCACCATAACGCAGCCCGACGGCACGAAAATCAC
>ERZ826146.540-NODE-540-length-44093-cov-5.934239_pt1 | contig 44093 bp, 43 predicted proteins | sample MGYA00519857_ERZ826146 | MGnify/ENA primary metagenome ERZ826146 (study PRJEB31778, sample SAMEA3449222) | human gut metagenome | biome: human gut; feature: human-associated habitat; material: faeces | place: United Kingdom | collected 2010/2012 ...
CAAAAAATATTAAAAAACAAATCAACTCAAAAAGTTAATTTTTTCCCATCCTCAGAAAACCAAAAAAAAATACATATTTTAATCTTCTTCAATATTCACAGTAGACAGTTAGAAAAAAAATATAGATTATTGAAAGAATATACCTTATAAATATAAACTAAAAGGAGGTGAACACAATTATTGATTATACTGAAAGCATTTCCAAAGATAACGTATCTGAAATAATAGATATATTACTCAAATTTCAATTAAAAAAAGTAACTGCTAAAGATGAAATTTCTATGGAAACAGAAGAAGCAATGAAAAATTTAATAAGATTAATAGAACTTAAATCTACTTATTAAGTCCTTCAGCTAATTCTTTAATTGGGGAGTAATTTTCTCCAGTGATTTGAAATATTTTATTTTTTGTGTATTCATTAATAGCTTGTTTAGAATCAAATTTGAGTTCTACTCCTTTTTCAAGATATATTTTGTAGGTCCCATTGGTTCTAAGTACTATTGCTGGATACTTTTCTTCTTCAGATACCATAATATAACCTCAAATATTTAAAGTTTAGATTCATCTATAGTAATAGGATTATCAGATGTACCAAACAAATCAGGTAAATCACCAGATTCTATACAATCTTCTTTCCATTCATAATATGCTTCGGGATCTTCCAACCATAACTTTTTAATGCGAGCTTTTTGCTCTTCATCAGTTAATGTTTTCATATATGCAACTTCACTAGCATTTCCAAGCATGCCATAACCCCCATCTAACATTCCATCATACATATTAATATATCTCCTTTTCTTATTTAATAAATATTACTTCCATGTCAAAATCAACTAACTTCTCTTGATACATCTTTACATACCTATCATTATGTTTCATCACATAATTTTCTAACTTCCTATCATAAAGACTTTTTTTAGTAGCATAAAACTCCCTCCAGTTAGGAGTGTCTCTTCTAAAATCATCAACCATCTTATCAACAATACCCTTTGTTACTTTTTTAATTTCATTATATCTTTCTTTGTTTTTAGTTACATTATTGTTTTTTATGATTAATGTGCCTGATTTATTAGTTGATACTCCATTTGACACCCCACACTTAGTATATGCAATTAAATCTTTTGGAGATGGTAATGGTGAGGTGTTACCTGGATGATTATGTATTACAGTATGAATACCATTTTTTAATCCTTCTTTTTGTAGCCATTCTGGAAATGCTACTTTCACGGCATTACCATTAGTGAATGTATCTATTATTTCATCATTTAATTTTACTGAAGCATATTCAGTATTTTCATAATGAATATCTTTTTTAAAGTTAGATAAATGGTTAAATAGATTGGTGATTTCTTCATCACTTAGTTTTCCTTGAAGTTTTTCTTTAAATGCTTTTTCTGTTATATACATTGGTTGCCCATTCGCATTATATTTACCAGTAGATTTATCTCTACCAAATTGATTATTTAATATTGCATTCAAGGGTGTTAGGTTAACTGTGTATGGCTCAACATCACTATCTCTACTATCCCACACACTCAAATAAGTACAACGACAATTAGGATGTAAAGGCAACATACTATCCTTATCTAAATCACTTATACGATGCACATTATCCTTTAAACCAGGATGATAAACCTTATCTTCATCTTTATTAAACAAGTAAACATTATCCAAACATAAAGTGCAGACATCAACATCTTCAGCAGTTAGAATAGTAACTTTAACATAAAACTGTATTTTGTACTAACCTCAGTTTTAGCTATTTTAGCACTTAAAGCAATAAAATGATTTTATTAGCTAAACTGCAAGGATTTTTACCTAAAAAATATCAGAAATAAACATATAAATTAATTATTATATTAAAAAAAGACATAAGCCTTAAAAAAAAGAAATTAAAGTAAAGAGAATAAGATTATCCTCTTGGTTCTTTTGCTTTGAACCTTAAACCTGTGTACCCACATTTCCTACAAGTAGTTGCAGCAGCAGGGTTACGAGCATTACATTTTAAACAGATTTTAACATTAAACATTCTGTTTTCTGCTTCTTCAAATCTTGCCATTAATAACTCCTCCTTATAATCATGAAAAATGTAATTTTAATTAAAGAAAATATGTTATGAAACAAAAATAAGAATTTTAATTATCATAACTATTAATAAATTATTTTGTTTTAATAGTATTTAAATGTTTAGTTAAAACCCTCATTATTTCTTAAATTTATAACACCAATATAAAATCAAACCTACAACAGCAATAACTAAAACCGCATCAAGAATATGGAAATACTTAGTAAGAACAGACCAGTTTTGACCTAATATTACACCTAAATATGCAAGTATTAAAGTCCACGGCAAACATCCAAGTGCTGTGTAAAGTGTAAATTTTTTAATATCCATACGGGCTATACCAGCAGGCAGGGAAATGAAAGTTCTTATAACAGGTAAAATACGCCCAACAAATACTGCTGCTGCCCCATATTTATTAAAAATATCATCAGCCAAATCCAGTTTATCTTCAGTAATTAAAATGTATTTTCCATACTTTTCTAAAATTGGTCTTCCGCCTTTCAAACCAACAAAGTAAGCTATTAAAGATCCAACAAGATTTCCTAAAGTTCCGATAACTACAATTCCAAGAAAACTTAATTGCCCTTCCTGAACTACAAAGCCTGCAAAAGGCATTATAACTTCGCTTGGAAAAGGAATACATGCACTTTCTAATGTCATCATTATAAAAACACCAAAATAACCTAATGTTTCAATAACATGAACTACAAACATTGATAAAACTTCAGTAATTGCCATTATATACACCTAAATTTTTAAATACATAGTCTCCTAATTTTAAAGCAACAAAACCAGACAAAACGCCTACACCACTACCGCCTAAAACATCTATCGGATAATGAACACCTAAATAGATTCTTAAAAATCCAACAACAGCTGCAATAGCTAATGTAATATAAATCAATGATGTTTAATAGTTTTATAATCCAAATTAAGTTCACCAGCTAATTGATTGGCATTACATGGCTTTTCATTAATCTTTTTAATAATTTTAGCTCTGTTGATGCCTCCTTTTTTTACCGGTGATTAACCACCAAAGCAGCTTTTCCATATGCTTCATAATCAAAAAATCCTTAAAATGAAATTATAATATCAGTTTTAGAATTTAGACTATAAAATATTATCTGCAGTAATTTTACTAACTTAAAAATCAAAAAGCGGCTTTTAAAAAAAAAATAAAAATCTAAAATTATTCTTTAGATTCTAAAAATTCGTTTTGAACTCGAACAACGTCTTTACTAGTATCAGCTTCACTGTAAGCTTCTAAAAGATCATGATTTAATTCTAAAAATGTATGTCCCCATTTAAAACCATCTAAAATATCTTTTGCTTCATCTTTAAAACGAGTAATATATAAAGTAGCTGAAATAGCTTCAACAGTAGATAAAATACATGGTTTCCCATAATTAACAGGATTAGTGGCTATTAAAAACGGAAGAGACCTATGATATTTAGATAAAGAGAAGAATTTTTTAGAACTTGATACTTCATTCCATGAACAGTCAAGTCCTACAATTCCTCTTCTGTGAACATATCTGTAATCTTCGTATGAAACAGCTTTTTGGGCAAATGGGTTTAACACAACAGCTCCACTAGGTATTTTATTAATATTATATACTAATTTACATTTACCTAATTTTTCCATTTTAATAGAAGTGCATTTCTTTCTATCACATTCATTTGCATGAAAAACTGTAATTTTCATTTAAACACTGCCTTCCAATACAGAAGTATTTCCTGCTTCATATTGATGTATTAAATCAATTTGGTGATTAAATTCCTCCTGAGACAATCCGAATTGATCAGCTACAGATGGAACATCCTTGCTTTCTTTTAAACTAATAGATTTAAGTAATGGTTCCACATAATCAATATATGAATCACCATAAGTATTTTTAGTAAAGTTAACATCTGAATTATTTCCAAAGATTACATTAATAACATAACCTTGGTTTTCTTTTTGAACTTCACAAATAATAATTCCCATTGTATCATTGGATTTTGTAGAATTATTATCTCCACTATTAGGAACAGCTTCACCAAAGTAAATATTCCATTCCTGACCATTGAAAGTTCTTTTTTCCGGAGTACCAATACCCTGGAATTCATAAATTTCCATTAATGCAGATGCATTATCCATTGTAGTAATATTATATTCTATATCATGAGCTTTATCTTTATACGCATGAGCATAATCTAGAGAATCATTTTCTAAAGAAACATTACCTACAAAACTACCCGCCATGAAAGGAGAAGAAAATGAAGTTGATCCTTTAGATGAATCATTAGAATTACCAGAAATAAAAATAAAACCTACAACAATTACAATAGCCAAAATAACAACTGCGGCTATTATCATCATATTCTTTTTTTCCATTATAAAACTCCATTAATAAGTTTACTATAATTTAATTTTAATCAACATGTTTTATATAATTTTACAAAAACTTTTATTATACTAAAAACAATAACTTATTAAACAAAGAATTTTAGTTGTTAATTATGAATAAAAAAGCAAAGTACGAATTAATTTTAATCATTCTAATAGGTGTTGTACTGATAAACACTGCAGTTGTTATCAGCCACCCTGAAAAAAAAAGTGATGATGAAAACTGCTATAATATGACAACTGTTGGAAATAATGAAAACGGAACAGTTTATAAAATTATAGCCGGAAACAATTCTTCTAATGATACTGTTGGGGTAATCCTTGGAGTTCATCCTAGAGAACATGAAATCCATGAAGAAGTAAATAAAACGATTGCTAATATTACAGGAGAAAACGGAACGAATAATTTAACTAAAAAATTCGTAATTTACTATGTTGTTGCAAATGATAATCTAACTTCACGTGATGACACAAGACCTGCTGGTGAAAATTTAGCTCATGACTTTATTGTTCCCAATATAAAAGCAGATAATCCATTTGTTGTAATTGATGTTCATGAAATTGATCCTAAATATGAATATTCCAATTTTATTTATTCAATATCAAATAATAGTGCAAAATCAAATGAATATGCTCATATAATAGCGGATAATTTAAGTATTGAGAATTTTAACTTTACAGAAGGTACAAGTCCTCATAAAGTTACAGAGCCAATAGCTGCTCAAGGAATAAACACATTATTAATGGAAACCTGTATTACAAATTCCTTGCAAGAAAAACATAATACTGCAGAAAAACTAATTTACACATTAGATAATTTGAAAAAGTGATTAATATGAAAAAAATTCGCGGAATAGTAATCGGCAGGATGCAGCCAGTCCATAATGGACATATTGAAGTCATTAAAAAAACACTGGAAGAAGTAGATGAAATAATAATAGGAATCGGCAGTGCTCAAAAAAGTCATGAATTAAAAGACCCGTTTACTGCAGGAGAACGTGTAGTGATGTTAAATCATGCACTAATTGAAAATAATATCGATTCGGGTAGCTACTACATCATACCAATGGAAGATATTAATTTTAATGCAATATGGGTTGCTCATGTTAAGATGATGACACCTCCTTTTTCTGTTGTTTATTCTGGAAATTCATTAGTTAAACAGCTCTTTTATGAAGAAGGGTTTGAAGTTAGAAATCCTCCGCTTTATGACAGAATGAACTTATCCGGAACAGAAATTAGAAAAAGAATGCTTAAAGATGAAAACTGGCAGGAACTTGTTCCTCAAGCTACAATAGATGTTATAAAAGAAATAAATGGTGTTGAAAGATTAAAAAACTTAGCTATAAAAGAAATAAGTGAACTTGGAGATTAAAAAAAATGGTTGTTAGAGTTATTGAAGCAAAAGAAGATAAAGTAACAATGGCTGATTTAATAGCTGATTTGAAAAAATCAAACAAAATAGATTATTCTGGAGCTATCTTTACTTTTGAAGGTATTGTTCGTGGAAAAGAAGAAAATATGAACCTTGAAAAACTCATACTGACTACACCCGATAAAGAAAAAACCTTAAAAGACATTGAAAATATTGTTGAAGATGCAAAAATCAAATTCAATGTTTTTGAAATATCTGTAATACATTATATTGGAGAATTTTACACAGGAGACAGTCTGTTTTTAGTTGCTGTATTAGGTGGCCATAGAGGAGAGTCACTTGATGCACTAAAAGAAGTAATTGAAAAAGTAAAATATGATGTTGAGTTTAAAAAAGAAGAAATTTCAGATAATGGAAGCAAAACAATACTGGCTGGAGGTTGATTTTTATACCTCTAATTTTTTTTATTAAATTAATAATCCTGTTTTTAGTCATTTACTTAATAGTAAAAAACATTAAGTTTATTTTTGTTGTTCTGGCACTGATTTTCTTATTTTTCGCACTTCAGACAGTCTTCGGATATGATGCAACAGCTATTTTAACTCAGGTATTTTCATATAATTAAAATTATTTTTATTATTAACTAACTTTTATGGTATTTCCTGTCTGGAATTCGTTCCATATTGAGGTTATGATATATTCTCCAGACATTAACCGAATATTTAAACTAGCTAAACCATCAGCACCAGTAATTTTATGATAAAACACTCCATTTACATTAAATGAAACATTTTGATTAGCTAGTGGTCTGCCCTGACCGTTAAGTATCTGTGCTGTAAATCTGCTGTCGTCCAGATAGTCCATAATAAGATTTTGCGTTACTAATGTCGGCAATACATTAACCTGTTTTCCTATTTCCAGTCCGTCAAAGATTGTTGTAATAACATATTTTCCAGGTCTTAAATTGATTGCTAAACTAGCTGAACCATTTAAATCAGTTTCACGAGTATAGAATATTCCATTTATATTGAATGTTACATTTTTATTAATAGCTAAACTTCCATCTTCATTAAAACAGTATCTCTGGCTAAAACAGTTGATTTGACATTTATTTTTCCGCTAGCTTCAGTTGGATTGTAAGTGAAGTTTCCATTATAACTTACATTAACCAGATAGTGATTAGCTTTCAAATTGACTGTTAAAAATGCCAAACCTTCATTATCTGTTGTTCGATTATAAACTCCTCCATTGATATTAAATGTTACTATAGCATTAGCTATTGGCTTTTTGAAATTATCAGACAAATTAGCCATTAATCTGGATCCGTCTTTATAATACATATCAAGATCATTAAGACTTAAAAATGCATTTTGAACTGCATCAACAGTTGTATTTAAGATTTCATTGTCCACAATAGCTGTTATTACATATTTTCCTGAAGTATTGGTTGTGAATATGTTTCCGCTTATATCCCCACCTGTACTTTTAAATATTGCATTTCTTTTAAAAACTGCATTATTCCATATAAGATTAATAGATACAGGTGTGTTAACTTTAGCTTCAGAATCCATATTCAGTTTTACAGCAGCATAGTTTTTAATGCTTATCTGACCGTTTATTAAATTACTGAAATTCGGATTGTTATTTGCCCACCAGTTATCATTTAAATCCATTTTTTCCTTGAAATTTTCATAATAGATTGTATTGGTATTATTGATAAAACCGCAATAGTTAATCTGACCCTCTGTACTTCTTATATAAATTGCCCCACCTTCCGGAGATGTATTGTTTAAATATTCACAGTTATAACTTTCAAAAATCCCATATCCATTTTTTCCGTTTGTATAAACTGCTCCGCCACATCTGCCTGCTGTATTATTAATGAATGATGAATTATAAATTCTTGTTATTCCTGTCCAGTGATAAACAGCTCCGCCATAATTATCATTACCTGAAGCTGTGTTATTAATAAAACTGCAATTGAAAATATCTGCATAAGAATCATTTATTTTAAGTGCTCCTCCATTTCTTCCAGCACTATTAAACTCAAATGTAGAGTTAATTATTGTTGTATGGCTCCTTTCAAGACTGGATATGCATCCTGCATCACGTATTGCTGTATTATTTGAAAAATAGCTGGAAATTACTGTTAAATTACCGTGATTATCAATGCATATTCCATTGATTCCGCTGTTTTCAATAAATTTTGAATCCATGATTTTTAAGCTGGCATCTTTATTTACAGTTATTCCGCCATACCCTTCAGTAAATGTGATTCCTTTAACTGTTATGTTATTGCCTGTTATTTTAAAAAAGTTTTCATAATTTTGCCCGGTAAAAACAGTGTTTTCACAGCCAATAATATTCAGATTATTCTTTGATATTTCCAGTCCGTTATTATGAGGACCATTGTAATATCCATTATTGACGATAATAGTATCGTTATCATTAGCTTTGTTTAATGCTGAATCTAAACAATTAAATGGATTGCTGCTGGAACCGTCTCCATCATCAGATCCTGCTTTTACATACCATAAATTTTCCTGAGTTATATTATCATCAGCTGCAGCCAATGGTATTGTTAACAGCAGAAAAAATAAGCTTATTAAAAATACAACCTTTTTATTCATATTAATATATTGTATTTAAATAATACTTTAAATATCGATATGTAAAAAAATATGTAATCGTTGTAAAAAGTTTTAATATTCCATAAAACGAAAGATTTATATGCAATTCGATATTAATATATTATTGAAAATATCCTAAGGAGATTTTAAAATGGAAATCAGTGCTAGAAATAAAATGAATGGAAAAATAACCGACATTAAAACTGGTGGAGTTATGGCTAGTGTTAAAATCCAAGTTGAAGAACCTGGTGAAATTACAGCTTTAATTACCAAAGAATCCGTTGAAAAACTCGGTTTAAAAGAAGGAGATGATGCAACAGCTATCATCAAATCAACTGAAATTATTGTAGGTAAAGAATAATTACCTACAAACTTATTTTTTATCACCAATACCAATATATAATCCAAATTCTACAACCAAAAAGCCAGAATCATTATTAAAATTCCTATTTAATACAGATTCGATTGTTTTAAATAAATTGAAATTTAAATTAAAAAATATGAAAATCGAATTAGAATCTATTGGAACTATACATACCGAGTTTGAAAATATTGAAGGTATGCCTATACAGCCAACAGGTGCAAAAGGCATTAAAGGAAAAATAGTACTTGATGAAAAATATGCAGCAGGTTTAAAGGATTTGGAAGATTTTTCCCACATACATTTGCTTTACCTGCTCCATAAAGTTGAAGGATATCTGCTGGAAGTAAAACCTTTTATGGACAATAACACACACGGAGTTTTCGCAACAAGATCTCCCAAAAGACCAAACCGCATAGGTTCTTCTGTAGTAAAATTAGATAAAATTGAAGGAAATACCATATACATCTCAAATATTGATGTTCTGAATGACACACCATTACTGGACATTAAGCCTTATGTTCCTCAGTTATACGAAGACACAATTGATGATTTAAAAATAGGTTGGTTTGAGAATAACCATAAAAAGGCTAAATCTCAAAAATCTGATGACAGATTTAAATAATTATTCTTTTCCAAATTCATCTACAGGAATTAAATGTTTTTCAAGCTGCAATCTGATATCATCAGGTATTGGAACTGATTTTTGTTCCATAAAATCAAAGTGAACAAGAACACAAGTTCCTTTAACTTTTAATTTTCCGTCTTGCCATGCTTCCTGACCTAATGTAAAAGAGCTGTTTCCTATTTTTAAAAGATGGGTCCTTATTTCAACATCATGACCTAAAAAAATTTGTTTTAAGTAATCATAATCATTATGAACTAAAATTAATTTCCAGTGTTCATAATCAACTTTTAAATCAGGAGTGAATATTCTGAATAATTCATTTCTCCCGGTTTCAAACCAATCACCTAATGTATTGTTGTTAATATGCCTTAAACCATCAAGATCTCCAAATTTTGGTGTGACAGTAGTTTTAAACATTTTTTATAATCTCCAAAAAAAATTGAAAAAAGCTATAAAGAGTTTATAGCTTCTGTAATTAACTGAATAGTTGATTCAACATCTTTCATACTGCAGACACTTACAGTAGTATGTATATATCTAGTTGGAACTGATAAAACTCCAGTTGGAATTCCTTCCCTTGTTAAGTGAATAGCTGTACCGTCAGTTGTTCCGCCGTCACTTACTTCTAACTGGTAATCAATTTCATTTTCATCACCTGCTTTAATAAGCAAGTCTTTAATTGATTGTTGAGTAAGGATTCCACGTCCGCTTGCATCAGCTAAAATTATAGCCGGACCTTTACCCATTACCACTGGTGCTTCTTCAGGTTTAATTCCAGGATGGTCTCCGGATAAGGTAACGTCTAATGCAATAGCCATATCAGGATTTAATTTAAATGCAGAAGTTTTTGCTCCTTTAAGACCTACTTCTTCCTGTACAGTACCTACACCGTAAACAGTAGCTCTTGTGTTTACTCTTTTTAAAACTTCCATCATTACATAACAGCCTACACGATTATCTAATGCTTTACCCATAATTAAATCGTTTGGATATTCTTCAAACCAGGCTCTGAAACTTATTTTATCTCCAATACGAATCATTTTTTCTGCATCTTCCTGGTCTTTTGCACCGATATCAATAAACATGTCGTCTGCTTTTACAACTTTGTTTCTTTCTTCAGGTTTTGTAACATGAGGTGGTTTTGAGCCAATAACCCCCGGAACATCTTCTCCAATGCTGCTGTGAATAATTACAGACTGATTCATTAGCATTTGGTCATTAATTCCACCGATTGTTGAGAATTTGACATATCCTTTTTCATCAATATATCTGACCATCAATCCGATTTCATCCATATGGGAAGCTAACATTACAGTAGGTGCTTTTTTCTCACCTTTTTTAGTAGCTATTACATTACCCATACTGTCTTCTTCAATAGAATCAGCAACATCTTTTAATTCTCTTTTAATAATGTTTGCTATTTTTTCTTCAGATCCAGAAACACCTGGAGTTAAAGAAAGCTCTTTCATTAATTCCATCATATCACCACTAAATAAATGTATTTTTTATATTATAAATAGTTTAAAAAATAAGTAAAAGTAAGAAGATTTACTTCTTATTTGTTAATGCCTTAAATCCAATTGTAGTTGTACTGTATTTGGTTCCAGCAGCTTTAATAACATCCTGGATTTTAGATGTAAGATAAGATTCAGGTCTCCAAGGTGCATCTTTATCTTCACCAACAACAGAAACTTCATCAACAATGTCATTTTCAAGAAGGTATACTAAAATAGCTGATACTACACCACCGTCCTGACCCATAATTGAATCTGCTTTTACAGAGTAAATTTCAAGGTATTCACCTAACGGCTGTTCATCAATTCCTTCAGGATATATTGCATCACTGATAAATGTTCTAGGACATGCAAAGTAACATGCATGACATTCTTCTTCACATTCTTTTATTGATACCGGTTTTCTGTTGTTTATCTGAATAGCTTCAATTGGACAGACATATTCACATGCACCGCATAAAACACATGCTCCTACACTGATTACATCGTTTTGCAAGTTATCAAATTGGCATTTGCTGCATTCATCATAAAACTCTTCTTCAGATATTTGTCTTTTTGATAAAACAGGTCTTCCGATAGCTTCCCGTTTCTTGTAAATCCTTGTATTTTTAGTGATTTTCTGATTAGCTATTTTTTCCAATAAATCCTGACCTTTTTTGGAAATCGGTTCAGCTTCAATGTATCCTTCAGCTATACATGCATCAATTATTTGTTTACCTTTTTCAGTTCTTACAATAACAGTTGACTGATACTTCGGAGAACCAACAGATCCAACAGAAATATCTGAAACATCAGAAGTATAATCAGTACAGATATGGCAATTTTTACGAGTAAAAGGTTCAGTTTCAGCTATTGGTATTTTAAATACATTACCATCTATTAAATATGCAACAAATTGTCCTTTTTCTATTCTAAATTCTTTAACTTCAAATAATTCAATACCCTGACTTTTTAAATATCTTTTAAGATACTGGTATGAGAAGTTTTCCATACAAAACAAACCTATTTTAACATCAATAGGAGAACCGCCGGTTTTTTCTTCATATCTATTAATTTTTGTAGCTGCTAAAATTTGGCAAGGAGTTCCTACCATAGCTGTTTTCTTATTACCCATATTTTTCACCTCTTATGCTAACATAATCATATTAATATAATATATGTGTCGTAATATCATTTAAAGTTTTTTATCAAACTAAACAAAATACTTTAAAAGCAAATTAAAACAAAAATTTGTTTAGATAATCTAATTTATACCAAATAAAACTATACAAAAATACTTATAGTATAAAATATTAAATAATATTTAAACAACACATTTAAATAATACATAATTATTATTAATAAAACAAAGGTGAGAGTATGAAAACATTTACAAAAATTGCTAAAATCTATTTTAGCCCATCAAGTACAACAAGGAAAATAGTAGATGAAATAGCCAATAAATTCGAAGGTGCACAGGAAGAATATGATTTATTAAATGCAGCCAGTGGAAATACTCCTAAAGAATTTGATGATGACACATTAGTAATTGTAGGAATGCCTATTTTTGCCGGAAGACTTCCAAAAACAGCCAGCAAAAAATTAATGAACTTCAAAGGAGAAAATATTCCTGCAATAGCTATTGTAAACTACGGAAATGTAAATATCGGAGATGCACTACTTGAGTTAAACGACATATTAAAAGAAAATGGATTTAACATTGCAGGAACCGGTGCAACAGTCAGTCAGCACTCAATAGTAACAGATGTTGCAACAGGAAGACCAGACAGCAAAGATTTGGAAAAACTTAATGAATTTGTAGAAAAATGCAAAGAAAAATTAGATTCTGAAGAATTTGAAGACATTGAAGTTCCAGGCAATAAACCATACTGCGAATATAAAAAAGTTCCATTAGCTCCAATATGTGATGAATCATTATGTGTTTACTGCTACGAGTGCGTTTCATCCTGTCCTGAAGAAGCTATTCCAGATATGGATCCTGCAGAAACAGATACTGATCTTTGCAGTGCATGTACTGCCTGTATATATGCATGTCCTGAAGATGCAAGATACTTTACCGGAGACTTATTTGAAGGAATGAAAGAAAAATTCCTAGCTAATTTCAGCAAAAGAAAAGAAAGTGAATTTTATTTATAAGAAAATAGTTTAGCTATTTTCTTTTTTAAATTCTGTTTTTTGCAACACTTCTTACATATTCGCTTTCATCACCTGCTGCAACTTCCTTTAAAACTTTCTTATTTGAAATATTTTTAACAGCAGCTTCACGAATTCTCCAGGAAGGCTCATTTTTAATTAATTCGATTAAAGGCTTTTGTGTTTTAACTTTAGAAACAGCTCTTACAGACAATTCCTCTGCAATATTGGCTCCATAAACTTTAAGTAAAATATCCTCATCATCGATTTTATTTAAAGCTTTTAGAGAAAATTCGGTATCTTCATTTTCCTTAATTATTTCAATCAGGACTTTAATATCATCAATATGAGATAAAGTCTCTTTTCTAACTTCCTCTAATTTGGCATTATGTAAAATCTGAATAAATGAAGATTCTTTGCTGATATGTTCAATAGCTTCATCAGCAGTCTCTTTAAAAGGAGTGTTAACAGCTATTTCAACAAACAACTTCTCATCAGTCAGATTAGGATTGTTAATAGCATGTGCTCTTACAAATGAATCTACATCTTCAAGAGCTATATTGACCAGTGTTTCCTGAGAAGTAAGTTTTTTAACTGCACTCTGGCGGGCTAAGCGGTCTGCTTCACTTTTAGCTATTTCAGTTAAAATCTCTTCATTATCAAGTTTTTTAATAGCTTCTGTTCTAACAATACTATCCTTATCTTCCAAAGCTATTTTTTCAAGCAAAGCTTCATTATTTAACCTTTTTACCAAATCCAAACGAATATCAGCAGTTTGGGAGTTAAGTGCAATATCTTCCAATAATTTGGGATTTACAATTTTACTTAAAAGAACATTTCTCACTTTTGTATTTTCTTCATTTTTAGCTATTTCAACTAATTTGTTTTCATCGTTGATTTTATTTATAGCAGCTATTCTTACACCGTCATCCTTATCTTCAACAGCTACCTTCTGAAGCACTTCTTCATTATAAAAATTGCCTTTATTAACTGCCATTTTTCTGATTTCCTTATCTTTAGCTTCAAATGCAATGCTTTCCAGTATTTCCTGACTGTCAATTTTTTCCAAAGATAATTTTCTAAATTTCCTGTCAATAGCATTAATAGCAATATCCTTTAATGTTTCCTCATCTTCGATTTTTTCAAAGATTTCAGTTATATGCTTATTCTTTTTTTGATTAATGACAATCTCAGCTATTGACTTGTTGTTTTCACCTAATCTTTCATAAGCAAAGCTTCTGACATCATAAAATTCAGCATTTTCAGCTGCATCCCACAAAAGATCCTCATCCTGAATTTTATTTGCAGCTATTAATCTTATAGCTCTGTCAGTTACATGTTTGGCTATATCCAATGCTACATACTGATTTGTAATTGAATCTGTAGCCTGTGCTCTTTCGTGTCTGTTTTTACTGTTAACAGCTATTTCTCTTAAAGCTAACTGGGATTCTTCAATGTCTGGCTGTTTATCAATTGCTTTTCTTTTTCTTTCAACCCTTTTTACTTTTTTATTTGCATTTTTGTTCTTTTTAAATCTATCAAAAAATCCCATTGTAATTCCTCATTTGATACTTATTATAATTTACCATTAATAAAATTATATTTTTATTATATTTGGGCTCTTTTCAAAAACTTAATGATTCTTTATTTTCTAAACTTTAATTGCATAATTTCTTTTTAAAATTCCCTGTTCTGTTTTTATTTATAAAAAAAGTAATTTAATGGGAGTGTAAAAAATTTAACTGATGGATTTTTAATATATTCCAAAAAATAATAATATAATTAAGAAATTAACTATTAAAATTGACATAGAAGTTAATTTGGTTAAAAAGAGATTGGTTAATATAAACATTTAATGTTCACATATATTACTTCTTTAAACACTAAATATAAACAATTAAATAGTTATGAATATATACATAATATTCAAGAATTATGATGTTAATTCTTAATTAGAAAATTGAGGCTTAAAAATGAATAAAAAAATAATATTTCTTTTGTTATGTTTGATAACTATATTATCTATTTCAACAGTATCTGCAATAGATAATGTAACAGAAGAAAATGTAGATAGTGCAGTAACTATTGGAGATACTTCTTATGTAGTTAGTGATAATTCAGCAGGTAATGAAAACACAAATCTTAAAGAAATACAAAAACAAACCAATAGTAATAAAACTAATGAAGCTAATTTTAATTCAAATAATGTTACTAATGATTTTATAGATGATGTTAATAAGACTAATATTAATTCACAGTATGAATTATATGAAGCACTTAAAAAAGGAGGTTTAATTAAATTTACTGATGACATTACAGTTTATACTCATATCAAAGGAGATGGATTGATAGTTAATCAAGATAATACAATTATTGATGGTGATAATCATTTTATTACTAGTAATGGAAAATATATAACATTAAAAGTAACAGCAAATAATGTTACAATTAAAAATTTAAATGTAATTAATTGTGCTTTTAATAATAGGGCAGCCATAACATGGGAAGGTAATGATGGAAAAGTAATTAACTGTTTTTTTAAAAATAATGATGGTTGTTATTATGGAAGTGCTTTGAATTCCAACACTAAATCTATTAAAAACCTATTAATTGTTAATTCTACATTTATTAATAATACCGGTACTCAAGGAGGAGCAGTATGCCTTTCAGGAGATAATATCACAATTTCTAATTCAAAATTTATAAATAATAATGGAACCACTCTTGGAGGAGGCATATATTATTGGGGGACAGAAAATAGTAAAATTATTAATTGTATGTTTATAAATGGGTTTTCTTCAAAGTATGGTGGTTCAGGTGCTGTTCATATCCAAGGTTCAAATAATACTATTGATTATTCAGTATTTATAAATAATACTGGGGGTGATGGTGGAGCCGTTGGTATAACCTATAGTAATAATTCAATAATTAATTCTATTTTTATTAATAATTCTGCAAATTATGATGGTAAAACAGAACATGGTATTATTAGAGAGTTTAGTGGTGGTGCTATTTATTTTTCATCATCTGATGGTCAACTTATATTCAATTGTACATTTAGTAATAATAAAGCACATAGTAAAGGTGGTGCTATTTATAGTGGCGGAAATAATGCTATTATTTTAAATTCTACTTTTGAGAATAATACAGTTTGGGATTATGGAGGAGCTGTTTTTTGGGATGGTAAAAATGGCACTATAAATAATTCTATTTTTATTAATAATTCTGCATGTATGGGGGCAGGAGTTTCTTGGAATGGTACTAATGGGAAGATATTAAATTCTAATTTCACAACAAATCATGGAGGTGTCTCTGCTGGTGCAATTTACTGGGAAAGTGATGATGGATATGTATCTAATTTAAATATATTCAATAATACTGATTGTTCGGATACAGGTATTTATTGGGATGGTAATAATGGTTGTATAAATAATACGATTTTTAATGAAAATTGGTATGCAATGGAATTAAATGGGGATAACATTAAAGTTAACAACACTTTTTTTTATAAAAGTTATGCTCCTTTGGGAATTAATGGTAAAAATATTATCATAACAAATTCTAATTTGAAGTTAACAGTGACAAATGCTACTACAATATACGGGAATGTATGTAAATTAATAGCTACATTATCTGATATTGATGATAATTATATAGGAAATGCAAAGATAATTTTTTCTGTTGATGGTGAAAATTACACTAATATTACAAATTATGAGGGTAAAGCTTTAATAAATTTAAATTTAAATTCCGGAAATTATTCCATTCACACTATTTTTTGTGATCTTGTTGTTAATTCAACTGCAATTGTTAAACCTACTATTATAGCTAGTGATTTAGTTAAAGTGTATCAAAATGATACTCCATTTTATGCTAAATTTTTAGATATGAATAATAATGTTTTAAAAGAAACTACAATTCAATTTAAGATTAATGGTGTGATTTATAAACGTATTACTGATGAAAATGGCATTACCAGATTTGGAGTCATGTTAAAATCAGGAAATTATATTTTAACAGTTATTAATCCAATCACTAATGAACAAAAAGATTTTAATGTAATAATTAATCCAACTATCGAAGCTAATGATTTAGTTAAAATGTATAAAAATGATACTCAATTCTATGCTAAATTTTTAGATAGTAATGGAAAAATACTAGCTAATACTAAAGTTCAATTCAATATTAATGGAGTATTTTATCATAAAACTACTGATGAAAATGGTGTAGCTAAAATGGGTATTCAATTAAGACCTGGACATTATATTTTAACAGCTATTAATCCCGTTAATGGAGAACAAAGAGGATTTAATATAATTGTTAAAAGTTTAATTGAATCTAATGATTTAACTAAATACTACTTAAATGAATCTAGATTCCAAGCAACTATTTACAGCAAAGATGGGAGCTTAGCTACAAATAAAGAAGTAACATTTAACATTAATGGAGTATTTTATCATAAAACTACTGATGAAAATGGTGTAGCTAGTTTAGGAATTAATTTAAGACCTGGAAGCTATATTATCACAACTATAGTTGATGGATTAGAAATAGGTAAATATGTAACTGTTTTACCAACTGTTTTAACTAATGATTTAGATATGAAATTCCAAGATGGTAGTAAATTTAGAGCAACTATATTAAATGGTCAGGGTATTCCTTTATTTAATCAAAATGTAACTTTTAATGTAAATGGTGTATTTTACAATAAAATTACTGATGGTGATGGCATAGCTAGCTTGACTATTAATTTACTTCAAGGAAAATACATTATAACCACTATATGGGATGAATATCAAGTTGGAAATAATATAACTATCTCTTAAAGTGAATTTTAATATTCACTTTCTTTTTTTTAAATGGCTTGTAGAAATTCCTTTTGATTTTTGCAAAAAAATTTTAGAAAAATTTTAATATAAAACTTAAATCATCAGCTTTCATTTACTATATCATACATTTTCATCAAAAAGCCGGCCAGAGAAACAATATCCTGTCTGTTGTGTTCTATAATCGGAACTATCGGCCCTATATTCCTTTCAGTCAAGTATGTTTGATAATAACCCGGAATGTATTGGCCGGGAACATCATCTTTTCTTTCAATTCCAAAGATTTCCTTTTCAATTGTCTGAAGCTGGCAGTTCGGCAGACTGTCTTTCCACAGATTTCTTGCAAAATACAGCAAATCAAGATGTAGCAAATCCAAATGGAGATTCATTCTGTAATAGCTGCATCTGTTTTTAATAAAGGGAACATCGAACATTGATCCGTTAAAGGTTACATGAACTGAATCTTCATCTAAATGAGATAAATAAGCCTCTAAAACTGCAGGTTCCTCATAAATATCTCTTAAGAAATATTGTGAAGAGGTTATTTTATTGTTTTTAATTTCAGCTACACCAATCAGAATAACCGGAACATTTGATAAACCTAATGTTTCAATATCCATAAATTTAAAGTTTTCTGCATCAGGAATACTTGCACATTTAATTAAATTATCTCTGCACTTTTTACCGTACTTGTTTTTATTCAGTAATCCCAAAACATCCTTAAATGACATCTCTTCAATATTGGCTATGAATCTGTCTGCATATGATCCGTATCTGTCATGATTAGAAAGAGATTCAATAGTGTCATATCCTGCATTTTTTAGGTTTTGTTCTGTTTTAACACCTATTCTTGGAAGTAATTTAAGATTGTGGTTCATCTGTTGTTTAAAATTATTTTCAGCTAATTTGAAGTTTATTTTTTCACTTTCAGTTATACATAATGTTTCACCAGCATCAGTATCTATTATTTTACTTCCGTTAATATCTGACAGCTTTTTATTTTCATATTTGACTAGCAGATTTTCTTTCAATGCTTTAAAATAAGATGGTGAAGTTTTCCTAGCTTTTTCTTTAGCTTTTTCAGAAGGGTTATCTGAAGATATTGAATTTGACAATATTGCTTCCAACAAATACCTTTCGTGTTCTTCTCTTTGTGTCATTTACATTAATTTAGTCATTTATTGTATATATTATTAATTAAAGTATAATTGAATTTTAATAAAATACAAATAAGTTTATATAGTAGATTGATACAATAGTAAATTGACTACTAATAACTTCAGCAATTATTAGTAGTCAGAGATAGATAAAAAAACAGCCAATTTTAAAATTCATTTCTCTAAAAAACTTGTAAAAACAAACACATTATAAGGCAAGGAAACTCTCAAATACTTGCCTTATAATCCCAAAAAATACTATTTTTAAAAAAAATTCTTTAGAAAACTATAATAATATTTTAAAACTAATATTAAAATTAGTTAATATATAAAATATTAAGGTTGCAATAATGAAGCTAAAATTAGGTATAATCTACGGAATTTTAATATGGTTTTTTGTATATCTAATTACAGCAATATTTAGCCCCTTGATAAGTGACAACATTCCATACATCAATATTGTTGCTCCAATAGCTATTATCGTAGTAACCGGTTTTTTTGGAATCCTCTACATTAGAGATATAAATGAAAATGAAGTTATTGAAGGATTTAAAATTGGAATAATCTTTATTTTAATGGATGTTATTTGTGATTTTGTATTTTTTATACTTCGCAATAAAACAAATATCCTGATTGACGATTATCCGATTCATGTAATTTCTATGATTATATTAACTCTCATTACAACTACATTACTAGGTTATCTAGCACAAATGGAAATAGATTTAAAATAAAGAGGTTTGAATATGATACCTAAATCACATCCACGTTATGAATCATTAGTTTTAAGAGACAAAATAGTTAAAGCCCAAAAGGAAGGATATTTAGCAGATTCTGCAATGATTGCACATGGCAGAGGAGAAGCATTTGACTATCTTCTTGGTGAAAAAACCACATTTCCTGCTAAAAGAGCAATGTATGCAGCAGTAGCTACAATATTGTTATCTGAAAATCCCGTCATATCCGTAAATGGAAATACAACTGCTTTAGCTATTGATGAAGTAATTCAATTTGCAAAAACCGTAAATGCCAAAATAGAAATCAACTTGTTTTACAGAACTGATGAAAGAGTAGAAAAAATAACTGAGCTCTACAAGAAACATGGATACAGCCAAATACTTGGAACAAAAGATGACGACATCAAATACCTGAAAAGCATTAAAAATGAAAGAGCTTCAGCCAGCAAAACAGGTATCTATTCAGCAGACACTGTTCTTGTACCTTTAGAGGATGGGGACAGAGCAGAAATTCTAAGTAAAACAGGTAAAAAAACAATCACTATCGATTTGAATCCTTTATCTAGAACTTCACAAACTTCAAACATTTCAATTGTAGACAATGTTGTACGTGCATTTCCGTTTATGACAGAAATTGCTAAAGACTTGAAAACTCAGGATAAACAGCTTTTAATAAACATGGTAAATGACTTTGACAACAAGGAAAACCTTAAAGAATCACTAAAACTATTTAAAAATAATTAAAACGAGGAATATAAAATGGAAATAATGGGAATATCAGGATTGCCAGGATCTGGAAAAAGTTTAGTGTCTGAAATTGCAACTAAAAAAGGAGCAGTAGTTGTAAGTATGGGAGACATAATACGTGAAGAAGCTAAAAAAAGAGGAGAAAGCTCAAAGGAAACTGCAACCAACCTTAGAAAAGAGCATGGAAAATATATTGTAGCACAGCTGACTATTGAAAAAATCAAACAAATGATTGAAAACAAATTAGCTACAACAATTATTGTAGAAGGAATCAGAAGCCCTTTTGAAGTAAATATGTTTAAAGAAAACTTTGACAATTTTATAATTCTTTCTATTTTTGCAAATCCTGCAATACGTTTTAAAAGATTGCAGGAAAGAAACAGAGAAGATGACTCTAAAAATTATGAAGACTTCCTAAAAAGAGACCAGATGGAATTGGATTTCGGTATTGGAACTGTAATCTCATTATCTGATAAAATCATTATTAATGAAAAAGATCTTGAAAGCTATGAAAAAGAAATAAATGAATTTTTAAAAGAAAACACCACACTTTAAATTCATTTATCTTCTAAATCTGCTTCTTCAATAATATACAAACCACTATCCAAATGCCATGTTTTTTTATCTTTTAAAATATTAATTCTTTTTTTAAAGATTGGACCGTCAATAGCTAGTGTTTCTGCTTCTCCACCTTCAAAAGCTAAATTAATACCAACTTTTTTGTTGATTTCAACTAATTCATCAATAACTTTATCATCGATTTTTCTACCTAGCCATGATTCATCAAGGCCATAAGCAAAAACACCACTTATTATAACTTCAAAACCTAAAGAAACTATCTTTCGCATGTATTCAAGTTCATCTACATGCCAGTACGGAGATATAATTTCCAGTCCAACTTCACCGCCTAATTTTTCAATTCTTGATTTTTGATAAACTGAATAAAGTGCACCAGTATATATAGCTTCAACACCTAAATCTTTAAGTTTTATAAAAGCCATTTTTAAATCTTCAAGTTCCTCTTCTTTAATACCCTGAGTTTGTGCAGTAATAATTGGAATATCCAATGCTTCTGCAAGCAAATCAGTTATATGAATATTTGGAACATGAAACATGTAAGATTCATCATTAACAGATTTCATAGAAAGAAGATATTTAACATCTTCCCCTGTTTCTAAAGCATTATATAATGCCATAGTACTGTCTTTGCCTCCAGAAAATAAAACAGCTACTTTCATCAAATACTACCTTTTAACCTTTTTATTAAGGAACTTTTTGAATTTCCTATAACTGACAACAACTGCATCGAAGTAAATTCCAACAATAGAAACAATTACACCAACAACCCCTGAAACTGCTATAAATTCATTATCAGATAACATAGACTGATTAGTCTGATTAATAACATCCTGTGTTGGTCCTTCAATATGAGTTGCAACAATTCCTCTTTCCAATAAAGCATTTTCAAATTCCTCTAAAGAAGCAGATGATACAACTAACTTAGCATGTATTTGAGCATAAGCAATAGAATCACCATAAACCAATTTATACCAATCAGAAAATGATTGCAATGCAGAACTAGATGTGTAACCCGGTTCTAAAGTAATATTAATTCTACCAGAAGGTTCAACTGTATAATTTGCATAATGAGAATCAATATTGCCTATTACACTATTAAAATAAGATAATTCCCGGTCATTAAAACTCCATAAGAAAAAGGTTATTCCAGTTTCATTAAATGACTTAAAACCCTCAATTTTAGATAAATTCTGTTCCAATTCACCTACATCTGTGGCAGAAGACAAATCCAAATATAATGTTTCTTCATTTCCCGGAACATTCTTTTCAAGTTCGCCTACAACCGATGGAAACTCCTCATATAAAGGTTCCAGGAAAAATGCCCCACCAATAGCACCTATAAGAAAAGCTACAACAAGAACAAGGACTATTTCTTTTTTAGGCATAAATGGCTTTAACATTCCTATAGAAAAAACAAATACCATCAGTATAAGGAATAAAATAACATATACAATAGCAATTAAAATATCCATAAATTCACGCGCCAATTAATAAATATTACTATTTAAGATAACAAGTGATTTAAATAAGTTTTGGATAGAATAATGGATTATATCCCATTAAAAAAAGAAGAATAAATAAGAATTAATCAATCATAAAATTTCTGATTAACACACTTCCAAATCATTGTATGTTCGTCTTCCTGACTTATAAATTTAAATTCCGTTTCAGGAGCTAGAAGAATATCGCAACTCATTTCAGGATCCATCATACCTCCCAAATAAACAGTTTTAGTGTCTTTTGGAAGTATTAAAACATTTAAATAAGGAATATGATCTTCAAAATGCATATTTACACTGGCTTTAAATGGATTTTTAGAAGAATAAACACCGTCAATAGCCTGTTTTTTCATTAAAGGTTCGAATTCACGATAATAAACTTTAACTTCCTGATTTAAAGGTCGGGCCTTTTCAAAAATCCAATCATTAGAATTATTATTTATGGCAAATAAGTCAAAAAATGAATCCAAATCAATGCAAACTGTATCCTTACTAGACGGATTTATCATGATTTCATCAATTTCTGATGAATCTTCCAGCATATCCTTTAAATCTTTCATGAAAATAGCTATTACAGAAACTGGAGGATTGTTTTTTTTCAGTTCAACATTATCGGTAAATAATGGAATGCATTTGCACCCATTTTCTTCAATTGTAACAGGTTTAAAGCTAAGAGGTTCATTTATTTTATCACTTTGAGTTTTAGAATATATTTCAACAGGAAGTAAAAGTTGTGCATTTTTAAATTCATATACAAAACTTTCATATTCTTCTTTACTCATAGATTCCGGTTCAATTTTCATTAACTCTTTAAGTTTAGCATTATCTAGATTACTCATAAATTAACCTCACACATACATTATTAATTTACTTTTTAGAGATAAATATATTTTCACTCTCAGCAGGCCATTCAATAACAATAGTATTTTTACCTTTATTTAAATTTAGAATTCCGCTGATAACATCCGCATCATGATTTACCTTAATCAGCTTAGATGAGTGGTCGTTGAATTTTACACCTGCTGATAGATGTTTTTTGTAGATATTGACATTAATGCTTTGATCAAGTTCCAGATTAACACTTTGTTTTGCACCCTGACCTTCACCATATACCTGATTAATTCCATCAGCTATTTTATATAACTGGGATTTGACATTTATGGCATCGGAAATGTCTGTTGTTTTTTCAATAGCCAGATTAGCTAAAGGCAGAGTAAAAACAGTTAAAAGAATTAAAGCTATTGCAAATATAAAGAGATATTCAACTGAAATTTGGCCGTTATTTTCTTTAAGCATCACATCACCAGAAAGAACTTTTTTATAAACAGCATCATCAAATCACCATAAATAACAGATATTAAAAATCCTGCAAGTATTGCCGGTGCAAATGGAAATCCTATTTTTATTGAAATGCTGTTGGATATGATTTTTTGAGCATTCATAATCTTTAACAAATACATATCCTGAAGGGTTATTCCCCCTGCACTTTGGGATTTGAAGTAGTAGTCAAAATCCGGATTATCTTTTGTTTTATAAACTTTTAAATTGCTGTTGATGTCATTAATTAAAATAGCTATCTTTTCATTATTAAAATAATAGTCATTGACAATCATTCCCTCCTTCAGGTCTTTAACCAGTATTAATTTATTTAAATTTAACTTTAAAAATAGAGATATGGAATTTATATTTAAAAATGAAAATAACATATCCTTATTTGAGTTAAATATTGTGTTTTTTAATACCAGATAACCAGTAAAAATCAGCAGAAATGGAAATGCTACTAAAATACTGTTTATAATTACTGTAAATGAAAAGGGGTAAACTGATAGCTGAGGATAAATATTTAAAAAGTTAACATTTATGCCAAATGGTATAACTGTAGCAATAGCTGTGAGTAATTTTACATCTCCCCCACCCCAAATTTTTAATTTCCAAAAAAGCAAAGTTACTATATATGTTACAAACATTGAAATTATTGAGCATAAAATGTATTTAATGTTAGTAGAAAGAACTGACAAAAACAGGTTAGAAATTAATCCGAAAATAAGCAGAGAGAAATTTAGCTTATTAGATATAATTCCTGTTTTAACATCAAAAATTGCAGCCAAACAACAAAATAAAGATGTAACTATAATTTGAACTAAAAATATAATACTAAAATCCATAATTCTAGTATAAACTAAGAAATATATTAATTAGCTAGAAAATAAGAGTGTAAAATTGTTTTTAAAATGAAAAAATGAAGAGAATCAGTTTTTAGAATACTCACAAATAGCTTCTAAAAATGATTTAAATAATGGATGTGGCCTATTCGGTCTTGATTTAAATTCCGGATGGAACTGGCAGCCGACAGCCCATGGATGATTTGGCAATTCCACAATTTCAACTAAGAAGTCATCAGGACTAACTCCAGAAATAATCAAACCTTTGTCTTCCAGATCTTTCCTGTAATTATTGTTAAATTCAAATCTGTGTCTGTGACGTTCTGCAATATCTTCCTTATTATAAGCTTCATATGTTTTAGTTCCCTTAATAAGCTTACAGTCATAAGAACCTAAACGCATAGTTCCACCCATGTTTTTAACTTTTTTCTGTTCTTCCATCATGTCAATAACTGGGTGAGGATTATTGCTGTCAAATTCTGCACTGTTAGCTTCAGGATATCCGTTGCGTCTTGCAAATTGGGTTACAATAGAATGCATTCCTAAACAGATACCGAAGAGTGGAACATTATGTTCAATAGCATAATCTACAGCATCAAGTTTGCCTTCAAATCCTCGTTCTCCAAATCCTCCAGGAATAAGAATACCATGGAGATTGCCCATAACACCTTCATCCAACTTGTCAACATCAGAACTTATGTAAATGATATTGGCTTTTACACCTGCACTAGCTGCAGCATGTTGCAGAGATTCTCTGATACTGATATATGCATCTTCAAGCTCAACATATTTACCGACAATTCCAATATTCACAACAGGACTTTCAATCTTAAGAGATTCTACAATTTTACGCCAGTCATCAAATTTTGAGGAATCCGGTTTAATATTCAATCCTATTCTGTTAACTATTAATTCACCAATGTTATTTTCCTCTAAAACCAATGGAACCTCATAAATAGTACTTGCATCAGGAGTGTTTACAACAGCTTTCTGATCCACATCACAGAAATGAGCTATTTTTCCTTCTAAAGCATCATCAATCGGTTCCTGAGATCTGCATACAATAACATCAGGGTTAATACCCATACTTCTTAATTCTTTTGTAGAATGTTGTGTTGGTTTGGTTTTAAATTCACCGGCAGCATTCAGGTATGGAATAAATGTAACATGAACAAACATGACATTATCATGCCCTTCTTCATTTCTAAGTTGCCTTAAAGCTTCCAGGAAAGGTTGGCTTTCAATATCCCCAACAGTACCACCTAACTCAATTAAAACAACATCATAATCTCCATTATCAGAGATTAACCTGATCATTTCTTTAATTTCATTAGTAATATGTGGAATAACTTGAACACAAGCCCCCAAGAATTTACCTTCCCTTTCTTTAGAAATAACAGATTTATAAACTTTACCTGTAGTAATGTTAGATAAACCAGGCAGTTCAACATCTAAAAATCTTTCATAATGACCTAAATCCAAGTCAGTCTCCATTCCATCATTAGTTACAAAAACTTCACCATGCTGATAAGGGTTTAATGTTCCTGAATCCCAATTCAAATAAGGGTCTATTTTAATAGCAGCTACTTTTAAACCATAAGATCTTAAAATACGACCCATAGATGCAGAAGTAATTCCTTTTCCAATAGAACTAACTACCCCACCAGTTATAATAATATACTTTGTCAGAAAAATCCTCTCCATTTTTATAAAAAAATAAAATTATATACATTTATAGTTTAGTTATTCATGATATATATAATAATTTGAAAAAAATTAGATTAAATTATGGTAGCTATACTTGGGTGGTGTAATTGTATAGCTACCTAATTTTTACCTAAAAGAATTCCGACAATCAGCCATCGGGTTGGGTGGTGGAATGACCAATCACCTCAGATAAATTCTTTTAAACAAAAATCAGAAAGAGTAAAACTCTTCCGATAGTAACATTTATAGCATTATTTATAAATACTTTGCTATCATAACATAGATTCCAAATCAACTTCCAGCAAGTCTTTAACCTTTTTAAGTTCATCAGCAATCTTTATATGCTGAGTGCAATTTTTTTCACATTCCCCGCATTCCAAACATGAAGATGCAGGTGCATTTTTCCTTGCTAAATTATCATAGTAGAAATAATGTAAAAACTGAAGTTCAATAGATTGTTTAACATCATTGTAAAGAGCAAAGAACTTTGAAATTGGAATGTTTGTAGGGCATGCGTCCAAACAGTAATCACACCCAGTACATGGAATAGCTATTGAATCATTAATAATTTCAACAACATCCCCAATAACCTTCTGTTCATCTTCAGTTAATGGAGCGAAATCTTTCATATAGCTTAAATTGTCTTCAAGCTGTTCCAATGTACTTACTCCGGACAGTACTGTTAAAACACCTTCCAGACCGGCTGCAAATCTGATTCCCCATGATGCAAGTGACAAATCAGAATTTGAATCTGTCAGTATTTTACCTGCTTCATCTGGAATATTTACCAGTGACCCTCCTTTTAAAGGCTCCATTACAATAATATCCTTATTGTATTTTCTGGCTACTTCATAGCATTTTCTTGACTGAATTCCCTCATTGTCCCAGTCAAGATAGTTTATCTGCAACTGCACAAATTCTATAGAAGGATGTTCCTTTAATATTTTATCAAGAGTGTCTGCATCATCATGAAATGAAATTCCGAGGTGTTTGATAAATCCGTCTTCCTTTAACTTTTCTGCAAACTCAAAACAATTTAACTGAGGAATAATTCCATTGTAGAAATTGTTTGTAAGATTGTGCAGCATGTAATAATCAAAATACTCAACACCACATCTTTCTTTTTGCTCGTTGAATATTTCTTCAAGATTATGTGAAGGTTTAAGCATATATACCGGTAATTTATCTGCTATTATTACTTCTTCTCTTGGGTATCTTTCAATAACTGCTTTTTTAAGTGCCACTTCACTTAATCCCTCATGATATCCGTATGCAGTGTCAAAGTAATTGAATCCGTTTTCAATATATTTATCAACCATTTCAAATACCTGAGGTAAGTCAATATCTTCTGGATTGTCACTGTTACATGGCAATCTCATACATCCAAAGCCAAATTTTTTCATATTATCCTCTCTTTTTTATAATGGAAGCCATTCTATAAATTCTTTAATATAATCATTGCAAAACTCCCATGTGTGTTCTCCTGGGGAGCATCTGAATTCTACATCAACATTTCTTGATTTCAAGTAATTGTAATAATCTATGTTTTCATTATACAGGAAGTCATTATCTCCAACTGCCATGAAAATCTTTGGAATTTCAATATTTTTAGCTATCAAATCATCGATTAAAAATTTGGGATCCATGTCACTTCCGATTACTTTATCCAAATCACCAAAACAGGACTGGGCAAAAGATCTTGAAGAGAGTAAATCATCTCCCTCGCCCCAATTATGCAAATCATCTGTCAGCAGAGCTGCAGAAATTGCACCTATACATCCAAAAGTACCATGATATTTCAATCCGTTTCTAATAGCTCCATATCCTCCCATTGAAAAACCTGCAAGATATGTGTCTTCTTTTTTATGAGACAGGGGGAAAATGTTTCTTGTCATTTCAACAAGTTCACGACCTATAAACTCACCGTAATACTTGTGAGAGTCCTTCTGGTCTACATAAAAGCTATTTTCTCCACTTGGCAAGACAACTGCAATATTATGGTCTTCTGCAAATTTCTGAATCGTAGTGTTTGCCAAAAATATATCATCACTACCAAAAAGCCCATGCAGCAGGTATAATGTTTTATATGGCTTTTCTACTATTTCTTCAGTACCCTGCAAGTAATGTATGTTGTCTGCAGGTAAAATTACACTGATTGACGTTCTTCTTTGAAGTGACTTGCACTTAATATCTCCTCTAAACAATACCATAATATCACAAACTGTTGCAAATTACAACATAATTTTTAATGTTTTTAATATATAAATTTATTTTATATCTTCTGAATAAATTGCTAAACTGCCTTTAATATTAACACCTGCAGCTAATTTTTTAATATCTTTCAGACTGTTGCCAAGTCCACTGCCACCATGAGTACAGATAGCTGTTATCTTTTTATCTGTAAAATCATGACTTTTTAAAAAGCTGGCTACAGCTAATGGAAGTGTTCCGAACCAATTGGGATAACATAAATATATTGTATCAAATTTATCTATATTTATATCATTTTCCAGTTCTACAACTTCGCGGTTTTTCCATTGCTTTTTAGCTGCTTCTAAAAGTTTTTTATGGTCATCAGGATATGGAATTTCCGTTTTAATTTCAAAAATTTCACTGCTTATTAATTCATGTAATTTAAAGGCTGCTTTTTTTGTATGGCCTTCAGCTGAAAAATATATAATCAGATTCATGTAACCACCCTATATTCCGTCCATTTATTGCTGAAGTATCTGTAGATGTATAATCCGCCTCTTACGAACCAGTCAATAAACATAGCTACCCATGTTCCAAATACTCCCATGTTAAAGTTTATGGCTAAAATGTAAGACAAACCTATTCTGCAGGTAAACATTACTGTTAAACTTACTGCCATTGCCCATTTTGCATCACCAGCACCTCTAAACAGGTTAGGCAGTGTAAATGCTATTGGCCAAATTAAAATTCCAAGTGTACCGTGCCAGATAATCATTTTAGCAGACAGTGCTGCAGTAGCAGGAGATAAATTATAAAGACCTAAAATAACCGGCAATAGGGCAAATATTAATGCATTAACAATAATATGACAGACAACAACAATTAAAATAATCTTTTTATTATAATATCTTGCCTGTTCATAATCATTTGCTCCAACACATCTTGATATTACAGCAGTCATTCCCAGATTAATTGCAAACCCCGGCAATACTGAAAATACTCCAATTGCATAACCTACAGAATTAGCTGCAATAGCTACTGTACCAAAAGTTGAAACCAAACTTAAAACCAGCACACGGCCAAACTGGAATAAACCGTTTTCAATACCGTATGGAATACCTACATTCAGCACTTTTTTAAGAACTTTCCAATCAAATTTATGTTTTAAAGTTCTTTTAATATGCAGTTTGAAGTTTTCATCTAATGTGAAATGCATTATAGCTGCTGCTGCAACCAGTCTTGAAATTACAGTAGGAACAGCTACTCCTTCAACACCTAAACCCAAATAATAAATACCGAATGCATTACCTATAACATTTAAAATATCACAGATAACCATTATTTTCATTGGCAGAATTGCATTTCCACTGGTTCTGTAAATTGCTGCTCCTGCATTGTAAATAGCTATAAATGGTATTGAAAAAGCCATAAACAATAAATAAATATTTGCATAGTTCCATACGTCTGCTTCAATTTGGCCAAATAATGTATTTATTAAAAATGATTTAGCTGTTAAAACAAATATCATTAAAAAAACTGATAAAATTCCTGAAAACCATACAAGCTGATTACATGCTCCTCTAGCTTTTTCCGGCTTATTGTTTCCTAAATACTGACCGGCTATTACTGCTCCTCCGGTAGCCAGTGCAGAAAATCCGAAAATTAATAACTGCATTAGAAAATCAACTAATGAAACACCGGAAATTGCTGATTCACCTAAAGATGCAACCATTACAGAATCAGCAAACCCTACAAAAAATTCCAGTCCCTGTTCAATAAGCAATGGTAAAAATAATGCAAATAATGCTTTATTTGAAAATAAATAATGTTTCGGGGTTTTAATTAAAGATTCCATATTTGTTGCACCATGAAAAAAATAAAATTACTGTTGTAAATTACAACATAAATTATAAATTTTTTAATATATAACTGTTGCGATTAACAACATTAAACTTATACTCACCAGCCCTATAAATGCAGAATCTTTTAGTGAGCTATAAATTAAAGAGATGATTTTTCTAAAAATCATCATTAATTAGTCTGGACATTAACTTATATCCTTCTTTTTTATCCAAACTACCTTTAAGAACACCCTGTTCATCAAATGATACACTCTCATCACCTGTTTTATCAGAGGAATATATTATTAAAGGTACATCATCTCTTGTGTGGGTTCCAACTGAAACCGGTGTTGGATGATCCGGCAAAATAGCTGCCTTAAAGTCCTGACCTTTTAAACTGTCTAAAACCGGACCTACAATATGCTTGTCAATTTGTTCAATAGCTTTAACTTTTTCAGCAGTGTCTGATGCATGTCCTGCTTCATCAGGAGCTTCAATGTGTACAAAGACTACATCATGGTTTTTTAAAGCTTCAATGGCATATTTTCCTTTAGCTTCATAATCAGTATCAAAGTATCCTGTAGCTCCGGGAACATCAATAATGTCAAAGCCTGCAAAAGCACCAATTCCTTTCAACAAATCAACACCAGTAATTACTGCTGCATCCAATCCGTAAACATCTTTAAAATTAGGTAAAGTTGGTGTTACTCCCTGACCCCATAGCCATACCATATTTGCAGGTTTTTTGCCATCAGCTACTCTTTTTTTATTGACTTCATGATTTTCCAGAACTTCACCTGATTCCCACATAATCTTTTTAATGAAATCAGGTAATTTTTCATCCCATTTGTCACCTGAAGTATTTTCATTTAAGTCTTCACCTGCAATATCATGAGGAGGCATAGTCTTTAAACCAGCCAATAGCTCAGCATCTTCAGCACTGTCACATGAATACACAAACAGATGTCTGTAACTGACTCCTGAATAGAATCTGCCTTTAAAATCATCATATTTTTCATTGAAGTAATCATTTAAGCTGTCCATAAGTATTTCAGCTTCCCCAGAAGTAATATGACCTGCATTAAAATCATCCATATGGTTGTCCTTCTGGGTAATGGTATTGCATCTGAAAATTACATCCTTATCAGTAGTTTCAATACCCATACTGCCTGCTTCCAGTGGTCCGCGACCAGTATAATAATTTGCAGGGTTAAATCCGAAAATACTCATATTAGCTACATCAGAACCTGGAGTGTATGCATCAGGAACATTATTGGTTAAACCTCCAAAACCCGCTTTTGCCATTTTATCAATGTTTGGAGTATCAGCTGCCATAAGTGGAGTCTTACCGTCTAATTCGTCAATTGGATAATCACTTGAACCGTCAGGGATAAAAATTACATATTTCATATTATCATCAAAAAAAGTAAAAGTAAATTAGTATTTAACTTTTAAAATACTAATCAAATCAGTCAACATCGCAGAAGCAGTTTCAAGAGATCCTGCTCCAAGTCCAATAACACTAACATCACCGGCAAGGTCAGTACGAACAGTAGCCATGTTTAAAGTTCCGCTTAAGTCAAATGCGCTGCCTTTTTTAATTAAACGTGGTGATACCTGTAATTTATCTTTAGAAACTTCAGCTATTAATTTAATTAAATAACCTTCTTTTCTGGCTAAATCCATAGCCTGTGAAGTAATATTTGAAATACCTTCAACATCAACATCATCATAAGTAGCATCAATTCCTAAAAGTGAATTAGCTAAAATTACAGTTTTACAAGCTGCATCAATACCTTCAACATCTTGAGTTGGGTCTGTTTCAGCTATTCCTAACTCTTGAGATTCTTTTAAGGTTATATCATAGGAGGAACCTTCTGATGCCATTCTTGATAAAATGTAATTGGTGGTACCGTTCAATATTCCTACAATTGATTTGATTCCACAGGATGAAAGTGTTTCTTTTGTGAAATTAATAATAGGCATTGCTCCACCAACACTGGCTTCATATTTAAATTCAACATTGTTTTTCTCAGCTTCAGATACAACTTCTTTGAATTTTAAAGCTAAATGTCCTTTATTGGAGGTTACAACATCTTTTCCAGCTTTAAATGCTTTTAAAGTTAAAGACAGTGCAGGTTCTGCATCAGTTATATTGGTTGGAGTTGCTTCCATCAAACAGTCATATTCCACAGCATCCAACACATTCAAACCTGAAATAGTACTGCCGTATTCCGGATAATTGGATAACTTTCCAAATTCATTTTTAGTATTTACAAGCAGTTCTTCATCTAATCCGTCAGCACAAATTGCAGAAGATGAAGAATCTGCAGCAGCTACTATTTTTAATTCTACATCAAATCTTTCTTTAATCATGTCTTTTTTTAATGAGATTGCCCTAGCCACACCTTGACCAACTGCACCAAATCCCATTACTATGACTTTACATTCTTTCATATTATCCCTAAACTTCATTAATCATAAGTAAATCTTTTTCTGCAGCTATTTTACCAATCTTATCAAATACAAATTCTTTCATGCCAAAGTCTGTTTCAATATTAATTAAAGCAGAAGATTTAGATTCTCCATCTAATTTAATATCAAATCCAACTACATAAACACCTTCCAAAGAATTAATTTTATCCATAGTGTCTCTAATGTCATTATCAACAATATGGCCAATTAAAATAGTGCTTACAACTTCCTTTTTAACAACTCCGTCCATTGCAATAATGGAAACTCCCAACTCTTTGAATCTTTCAATAACCCTGTCAAGACTATCACGTTCACCTTCAAGAGTAAGCTGAACCGGAATCATTCCTTTTTCATTTTTAGAATCTCTTTTATGGATTACAGTAACCAGGTTTGCACCAAGGCCACTAATCGGATCCAAAACAGAAACTAGCTGTCCCGGAACATCCATAAGTTCTAAAACCAAATCCATTTTCATAAAAAATTCCCCTAATTAACCCAATCTGCTCTTTTAACAACAAGTTTACCTTCTTTGTCAATATGAGCATTCCTTAAAATTTTTTCAGGATGTTTCTCATGAGATTTATCTTCACGAGTAAGATTTAAATTATCAGTAATATACCAAGTTTCTTCAAGATCTGGAATATCCTCTAAAGTTTTTGAAAACTTGTTTAAAATATTTTCTGCATCTTTTTCAATTTTCATAAATAAATCTCCTATGATTAATTCAATAATAATAAAAATAATTTTGTTTTTTAATATTAATAAATGTTTATTAAAACTTGGGCTTTTTGCCAACTTAAAATTATATCATCACTTTTCTTAGACAAAACACAATTTTGTGTAAAAAATATTATTTGTATTGGCGACATCATTTAATAATCATAAATTAATATTATATTAATGTTCATAAGAACTAAAAAAAATTAAAAATGTGGGTAAAATGTTAAATAAAACCAAACTAAGTATTTTAGTTGTATCTTTTGTTTTGCTGTTATCTTTAACTTGTGTTTCGGCTAATGAAAGCAATACATTTACAGATTTGCAAACAGCAATAGATGAATCAGGTAATGAATTAAACATAAATCATAATTATGTTTATAATGACACTGCCGACGGCAAATATTCTGAGGGAATTACAATAAACAACAGAGAACTTGTAATTAACGGGAACGGATATGCTGTTGACGGATCCAATCATGCAAGAATACTTCTTGTAACTCAATGTAATCTAACAATAAACAATCTTATTTTAACTGACGGATTATCATCATACGGTTCAGGAATATATGCCAAAGATTCCAATATTATTTTAAATAATGTAACCTTTAAAAACATGAATTCAACTCAGGCAGGCTCATGTCTGATAAGTGGGGGAAGCTTAACTATTGAAGATTCCTCATTTATAAATACAACTTCCGAAAAAGGAAGTGCTGTTTTTGGAGCTTACGGAGATATTAAAATAAGCAATAGCGAAATCAGAACATCCCATTCAGACTGGGGTGCAGTGTATCTTATAGGTGCAAATGCAAATATTGCCAATACTGATTTTGTTAATCTAAACTCAAATTATGCCAGTGCAGTTTATGCTACAGGTTCCAAAGTTATGATTGACAAATCCAAATTCACCAACTTAAAATCCAACAAAACTGCAGGAGCTATCGGATCTAAAGAATCAAAAGAAGTTATAATTAAAAACTCTGAATTTAAAAATATAAGCTGCGAAAAAAACGGAGGAAGCCTATACTTTGATTTAGTTGAAAATGTGGAAATTTCAAATTCAACTTTTACACAATCATATGCAGAATTTGGAGGAGCTATACTTCAGCTTGAAGGCAGTTTAACTGTTGAAAACTGTAATTTCACACAGAACACCGCTTTTTATGATGGCGGAGCAATATATGCATCATATGTTAATTTAAAATTAAACAATAACAATTTTGCAGACAACCGCGGATTAAATGACGATGCCAGGGGATCAAATGGAGGCGGCTTATATCTGGACATGACAAATGCAACAATAACCAATTCCAGTTTCACAAATAACTTTGCTGCATTTGACGGCGGGGCAATATACACCTATGACACATCATTATTTATGAATAAAAACTATTTCACCAATAATTCCCAATTTAACACAACAGGAATTTTTTCTGCATTTGATAAAAACTACACTGCACTAAACTGCAATTTTACTGATGACATCATTTCATTAAATAATACAATCTATGCAACAATTGTTGACGGCTCCGGAATTACATTAACTTTAGTAAACAATACAATAACTTTAACTAAACTTCCTTCAAGATTTGATTTACGTGACTTCGGATGGGTAAGTTCAGTTAAAAATCAGGGTGCAATAGGTGCATGCTGGACTTTTGGAACCTGCGGATCTTTAGAATCAGCTCTTCTTAAAGCAACAGATACTGAATATGATTTTTCTGAAAACAATGTTCAAAACAGTATGATTAAATACTCCCTTTACGGTCATACCATAGAAAATGAAGGCGGAACCGAATTTATGGGAGCAGGATATTTGTTAAGCTGGCTTGGAATGTTTCCAACCAAATATGACACATATGACGAACTTGGAAAAATATCCTCGTTAATATCTACTGATGAAGATATTCACATTCAGGACATGATTTTTGTTCACCCCCGCATAAATTCAACTGACAACAATCAGCTGAAAGATGCTTTAATTAAATATGGAGGGCTTTGGGTTGCATACAATGCTCAGCAGCAGGCACCATACTACAATTCAAAAACCTCAGCACAGTACTATAACGGAACTGAAGACGCAAACCATGCGGTTCTTCTTGTCGGATGGGATGATAACTACAGCAAAGACAACTTCCTGATAACTCCACCTGGCGACGGTGCATTTATCCTTAAAAACAGCTGGGGAAGCAATTTCGGTGACGGAGGATATTTATACATTTCATATTATGATACGCAGTTTGTAACAGGCTATCAGGCAATAGGAGTTATTATAAATAACACTGTTTCATATAATAAAAACTACCAAATTGATATTAGCGGAATGGACAAATATGAAAACTTCAATTTAAGTCATATTTATTATGCCAATGAATTTGAAGCCCTTGAAAATGATTTGATAGCTGCAGTCGGAACCTACTTCAACAACAGTGGTGAAAAATACGAAATCAGCATCTATGTAAATGATATATTAAAACACACACAAAACGGAACAAGTGCATTTGGCGGTTTTTCAACTGTCAAATTAAATAATTACATTCCAGTTAACAAAGGAGACATTTTCAGAGCTGTAATTAAAGGTGTAAATGTCCCATTATCCATAAATACCAGAGTTCACAATGACGGTTATACATCATTTATAAGTGCCGACGGCAAAATATGGAATACATCTGAAAATATAGTCTGTTTAAAAATTTACACCACAGCCAATTCAATTAAAAGCAGCAATTTAGTAAAATATTATAAAAATGCATCCGGATTCAGTGCGGATGTTAACGTGGCTAATGCAAATGTAACATTCAGCATCAATGGAATCAATTACACCAAAACAACTGATGAAAAGGGAACTGCATACTTAAATATTAATTTAAGACCCGGAACCTATAATATTACAACATTTTTCAACGGAATAAATAAAACCAACACAGTAACTGTTTTATCTACCATTACGGGAGATAATCTTGTTAAATATTATAAAAACGGAACAGAGTTTTATGCCAAGTTTGTTAAAGGCAATGGAGAAGCACTAGCCAATAGAAATGTTACATTCAATATTAATGGAGTCTTCTACATCCGCGAAACCGACAGCAATGGTATTGCAAAGTTAAATATAAACTTAAGACCCGGAAACTACATCCTGACAGCTACTGATCCTGAAACCGGATTGGATATAGGATTTAACATTACAGTTTTACCTACAATTATAGCTGAAAACTTAACAACATATTTAAATGCATCACAATTCAATGCAAGCTTTGTTAAGGGAAACGGTAATCCGCTATCTAATACAAATGTAACATTTAACATAAACGGTGTTTTCTATATCTGCCAGAGCGATGATAACGGTTTGGCTACTTTAAATATAAATTTAATGCCCGGAAAATATATCATAACAGCTATTGAACCGGTAACAGGCTTAGATATGGGGTATGGAGTAACTGTCCTTAAATAGAGTTTTAAACTCTATTTTAAATACTCCCCAATATCAGTATCCTTTAAAACTTTTTTTCTTAAAATCTTATCAATTCCGGTACCGTACTGAGCTGCTTTTTTTGGTCTGTAAGCAATCTGCTTATTCAATCCCAAATTAAAAGCCAGCTTTCTTAAAATATTTTTGCGCAGCTTATCATCAAAACCTGAAATTTTATACCTGACAGGAATATTAAGAGCAAATTCAACAAGATTTTTATCTAAAAAAGGAAGACGCAGCTCAACACCATTTGCCATTGAACATGCATCATCCCGTTCAAGATTAACATGATACATATTAGCCAGATCATGTCTTAACTCATCATCTAAAGTATTTTCCATATAGCTATTTAAATATCTGTTGTAACCTCCAAACAACTCATCAGCACCCTGACCGGAAACAGCTACCTTAATATTGTCCTCAGCTATCATTTTAGAAGCAAGATAAACAGTCATTCCAACTCCGATTTTCATCAGATTGTTTTCACCGATTGACTTGACTACAGCTTTCAGATTGTCCTTTACAATATCTTCTGTAATGTCATGAACCTTTAGGGGAAGTCCCAAATACTCGGCTACACACTTAGCAGCAGCCACATCCTTGGAATCCTTTTTGCCTACAGCATACAAAGTAACTTTAAGATTTTTATTTAAGGAAATATCGCGAAGCAGCAAAGCTATTAAAGAGCTGTCAACACCGCCTGAAAAAATTACACCAACTTCCTCCAAATCGTCAACTCTTTTTAAAACAGCCAGTTTAACAAGTTTTTCAAGTTTTCTGTTGTCGGTTTCAAATCTCTTTTGGAAAATATCTGTTTTAGGAGGTATCTCTTTCCAGTTGTAAAGGATATAGCCCGGTTTTAATGTTTTGATGTCTCCTTTTAAACATTGTTTTGAAGAAGCAAAAGCATTATCTGTGTAAAATAAAGGTTTGACACCTAAAGGATCTCTTGAGACCGCCAAGTTATTTCCGTCTGTAACAGCATAGGCATAATCCCCGTCTAAGAGATTATTTGTTTTTTCAACTGCCTGAAGCAGATCATCCCCATAATAAAAATCAATTAAATTAAGCAATAACTCAGAATCAGAAGAAATATCTTTATTTTTTGTTAATTTAGCCAGCAAATTCTTTAGAGAAGAATAATTATAAATCTCACCATTGAAAACCAAAGTTAAACTGTTTTTAGCTATTGGCTGAGTGTGAGAAGTCCTGTTTTCCAAATTATGGACAGCCAGCAGATTATGACCTAAACCTAAAGAATAAGTGTTGTTATCATCAAAATCGTTTAAATCAATCCCTTTTTGTATTTTACCGTCTAAAAATATTCCGGAAGCATCTTTTCCCCTACTTTTTGAGGTTTTTAACATAGCTATTAAATCATCAGCTTTGAAATTACCTTGAAGACCAACTATTGAACACATATTACCTTATATATCCTATTTTTTATAATATTAATTTAACATTTAATTTACCAATTTAAATTATATTCTTTTTCTAAATTTAAAATCATGAAATAAACTAAATATAATCTATTACTAAATTTATATTCTCCACTTTTATCTTTACCAATAGATTCCAAAATATTAAGTTCTGTTGCTCTTTGAAGAAACTTGGAAAAAACTTTTTTTTCAGAAGGTGATAAGAATTTTTCAAAATCGCTTTTCTTAAATGAATCAACTCCTTTATCCCCTAATTTCATTAAAATACTTTCATAATTCTTACTACGGATAGATTTATCCATAACTGGTTTTATCTGTCGTTTACCTATTAATCTACCTGCTTCAACAATACCTTTAATTGCATATTCCTTATTAACAATATTTTCCTCAACTTCCCAAAAAACAGAATCTCCTATTTCCTGCATCATCAAAGGAATACCCTCTGAAAAAGTTACCATATACTTTAAAGAGTCATCATCACATTTAATTCCTACACTATCAAAAGTATCCTGAAAAAACTCAGTAATTTCCTGGAATTTAAATAATCAATATGATTATAATGAAAAATTCTTGAAAAAGATTCATCCTGATTTACAAGACTATTAAATTTTTCAGGATATCCGGCTAATAGAATATATAATGGAATATTATAATCTTTCATTTCAATAGAATCTGCAAACTTTTTATACCAATCGACAAACTCTTTTGATTCAGATAAACCATTAATATCATCAATAATTAAAAAAATACCCTTTTCAGTACATAATTTTTCATATGATTTATTCAAATAATATAAAAAATTATCAACAATATCTCTAGAAGCATACTCATCTAGTTTAAAATTGAATTTATTTCCTTTAACTTCAATACTTTCAACATAATCTCCAAAAATATTTTTAATTTTAGATTTTATGGAATCTTTTGGTGCAGAGTTAATCAACTCTTCTAAAATTTGTTTTACTAAATTTTCTAAAGAATGATTTCCTTTATTTGAAATATATACTCCCACCATTTTGTCTTGAACAAAGTCCTGAACATATCTTGCTAAAGATGATTTACCCATACCTTTTTTCCCAGTGATAAAATAATGCTGAACATCACCTTTTTCTGCTTTATTCAAGTATCTTAAAATTTTTTTAACTATTTTAGTTCTTCCTTTAAAATAATATGGACTGACTGGATGACCTGGTTGAAACGGACTTTCCTTATCAAAATCAAAATCATCCAACATTAAAATTCACTCCTTAATATCCATTACTACCTTTTAATACTACTATTATAATCTATTAAATAAATAAACATTTTTGTTTAACTACTCATTACCCAGTACAATTAATGTAAAATCAAGTTATACATAATTCTGCTCACTGTTTGACAGTGGCTAATGTGATATAATAAAACATATATATCAAACAAGCTGTTATATGAAGTTAAGAAAGATATAACTGGAGCTGAAGGAAGAAAGTATAGGGATTTATAGTTTTATTCTTCACCACAATTATGAGTAGCCAATTATAGCACATATTATTAAAATTAATTTATGAGTATTCCATAGGATATAATTTTGTTAATAAATAGTATAAATCTTACTAAAATACTTGGAGATTCATTTGGAATTGATACTATTAGCTTAATTTATGTTGGAGTAACTAAAAGGCTCTGTCAAGGGCTTTGGTGATTTGAATTTTTAATTTCAAAAAATTTTTTAAATGCTTTTTTGGGTTTTATTTTTTAAAATAAGATAGTAAATTTAATATATTAAGTGGAGCTAATATATTAATATGAATAAAGACAATATAAAAGCTCCATGTTCTATATTGGGGGATAAACAACTTAAACTTTTCGATTTTTTTTGAAGAATTTTCTGAATATGAATCTTATGGGGAGAAATTAAGCAAGGGATGTTTAAATTCGGATAATAATTTAATTAGGCTTACTAAACATGGTAATTTTTATTTTAAATATAAATATGCATTTTGTCCTGATTGTTATTCCTCAAATGTTGTTAAAAATGGTAATTATGTTCGTAAATTGTATTTTTTAAATGTTGGAGAACAAAAATGCATTATTCAGAAATATAAATGTAAAAAATGTGGTAAAATTTTTTATACTGATATTAAATCTATTGTTGATGAAAATTGCAATATTACAAAGCCTGTAATAGAATATATCAACGAAATATACTCTATTTCTGGAAATAGCATTTATAAAATTCAGCATATGCTCAAAAGATTCTTCAATGTAGATATTTCACATCAAAGTATTGAATCTTGCATAATATCTGATAAAAATGATGATATAAGTGTGAACGAATCTTATTCTGGATATTATTTGTTTGATAGTCTTTGGACTAAAATTAACGGTGTTTGGAACTATTTTTTAGTCTTATTTGATGTTAAATTGAATTCTGTTGTTTCTATGGATCTGGTGGAATCAGAGGATATTGGAACTATATATAAGTTTTTAGATGATTCCCTACGTAATCAGCCTAAGATTTGTATTGTATCTGATTTAAAAGATGAGTATCATCCAGCAATTGAAAAAGTTGGGGTTAGACATCAATTCTGTATGTTTCACACAAAACAAAAGATAAACAGGAACATTAGGGAGAATAAGAAAAGAAATAATTATTCTGATGAAGAATTGGAATACTTAAATTATTGTAAACAATTAGTTTTTGATGTTTTAGATGCTAATGATTTAGAATCTGCTAAAAAAGGTAGAGATTATCTTATTAGTATACAAAACAATTTGCCGAAAGTTATTTTTAATTTATTGTGGTTTTTCATCATTCCTTACTTTAAAACAATAACATTTCATCTTGAAAATAGTAATGTTCCAACTACAAGTAATAAAATTGAAAATTTCTTTCAAAAAGTTTTCCCTAAGCATATTAAAAAAACATTAAGAACTTTTGAAGGAGCTAGGACAAGATTTTCTCTCAAAACCAAATACTGGGTGCAGAGAAACTTCCGAGGCATTCATCACCAAAGTTATTGACAGTGCCTTATTTCTAACCATCATTAAATTTATATATCAATAGGTGCAAAATGAATTTCAATCCTATTATAGTCTTATTTCTAACTGGAATGGTCTGAAGGCATGGAGTCCGGTGAAGTACATTTCAATCCTATTATAGTCTTATTTCTAACTATACTCTGCAGAGAAGTTGTCCCAAGAGTTTTGAAATTTCAATCCTATTATAGTCTTATTTCTAACCAGTACCTACAACATCATTAATTCTTTTAATAGCTCTTATTTCAATCCTATTATAGTCTTATTTCTAACTTTAGAAAGCTTATTTAATTAATTAGGTGTAAAAAAATTTCAATCCTATTATAGTCTTATTTCTAACTTAAAATTAGTGTTAGTATCAATCCAACCCATAATCCTATTTCAATCCTATTATAGTCTTATTTCTAACGAATTTATTATCAAATTCTCCATTGTCTATTGCTATTTCAATCCTATTATAGTCTTATTTCTAACACAATAAAAATGAATTAATAACATAATTGGGAACTGTATTTCAATCCTATTATAGTCTTATTTCTAACGCAGATCAAAATTATTTCAAACTCACGAACATATTTCAATCCTATTATAGTCTTATTTCTAACGGGTAGGAGTAAAAATTCAACACATAAGAGTTATTTTAATTTCAATCCTATTATAGTCTTATTTCTAACAAAAACCTTAAATTGTTTAATATGTTGTTGATTTCATTTCAATCCTATTATAGTCTTATTTCTAACCATCCATCATACAAGCCTCCTCCCCTTTATCTAATAAATTTCAATCCTATTATAGTCTTATTTCTAACATTATATCTTCATATGTTTCAATAATTTTAACTAATGTATTTCAATCCTATTATAGTCTTATTTCTAACACCTATTTTCTGAAATTACTTAATTACTTGATTACTATTTCAATCCTATTATAGTCTTATTTCTAACTTCCAATCTTCCTTACTTGTTGTAAGTAAGATGATTTCAATCCTATTATAGTCTTATTTCTAACATCCTCAGGCAAATACTGGTTCGCAGTAAATACTACATTTCAATCCTATTATAGTCTTATTTCTAACCACTTATTATTTCATAGTCAAATTCTGCATTAGATATTTCAATCCTATTATAGTCTTATTTCTAACTAACTCAAGATTTGCATATGAAAAGTATGATACTATTTCAATCCTATTATAGTCTTATTTCTAACCATCAATTTCCAAACTGTATGTTAAAAAATCATACAAATTTCAATCCTATTATAGTCTTATTTCTAACTGTACTCATACCTTCGAGGTATTGTTTGTCGGTGTAATTTCAATCCTATTATAGTCTTATTTCTAACCTTCAGTACTGAAAGTCTTTTTAACTGGTTTAGGTTGATTTCAATCCTATTATAGTCTTATTTCTAACATAAGCAACAGTCACAAGGCTTGATTTACTATGTCTATTTCAATCCTATTATAGTCTTATTTCTAACAACTATTAAAGATGCTATAAAAGAGGTGTTAGCTTATATTTCAATCCTATTATAGTCTTATTTCTAACCACATAGTTATGCTTTAATTAACTTCACATTAAAAGTAATTTCAATCCTATTATAGTCTTATTTCTAACATTGTTCCTAATAATCCTGTGAATAAACCGTATTCAATTTCAATCCTATTATAGTCTTATTTCTAACCTACTCATGGGAATATGAATGTGTATGCTTTGAATACATTTCAATCCTATTATAGTCTTATTTCTAACAGCTTAAATTCTCTGAAGAATCTATTTTATCCTCATATTTCAATCCTATTATAGTCTTATTTCTAACATTAGGAACAGAATCCAATGGTTACAATAACACTTAATTTCAATCCTATTATAGTCTTATTTCTAACACCATCTCTAATGATAGTGTAATGATTAAAATATATTTCAATCCTATTATAGTCTTATTTCTAACTGTAGTCTTATTAATGGTGTTGTAGTTGTTAGAGTATTTCAATCCTATTATAGTCTTATTTCTAACTCGAGAGTGTCCAAATAGGATTGTTTTGCAAAAATATTTCAATCCTATTATAGTCTTATTTCTAACTCGTTTTCTGCAACATAGAAAGCTTGTATGTTTTCAACATTTCAATCCTATTATAGTCTTATTTCTAACATATAATATTGCCAAATCTTTTTCTACATACTGTATTTCAATCCTATTATAGTCTTATTTCTAACCAACCTTTACACCATCTCTAATGATAGTATAAATTTCAATCCTATTATAGTCTTATTTCTAACAAAACAAAGTAGTAAATAACAAGTTGAAATTCAGAAATTTCAATCCTATTATAGTCTTATTTCTAACCATTATATAGTACATTTAAATCATTCTGTACATACATATTTCAATCCTATTATAGTCTTATTTCTAACGAGTACAGGTACAAGTATGAGTTA
>ERZ826146.546-NODE-546-length-43626-cov-3.315806_pt1 | contig 43626 bp, 37 predicted proteins | sample MGYA00519857_ERZ826146 | MGnify/ENA primary metagenome ERZ826146 (study PRJEB31778, sample SAMEA3449222) | human gut metagenome | biome: human gut; feature: human-associated habitat; material: faeces | place: United Kingdom | collected 2010/2012 ...
TTTGATGTTGAAACTTTATGCAAATATATAACGATTAAAAATTATACAATGGAAACACTTCCTCTGAACGACCATGTACGGGAAATCGAATCCTGCCGTACGCGGGTGTCTGCGCGATGATATGCTGGATGGACCAGAAGAGCTTTACACGCTTGACGCTTACTCCCGACTATCGAACTACTTCGGAGATACAGAGGGCACAAGGCTTGTTGGAGGAAGTTCTGCCCACTATTCCCGATGCGGAACTGTTGTACGGCGTTTTCTATAATGAAAATACGGAATACTGCACGTTCGAACAGAGCCGTATCTGTTTCCGACGCAACGGAATCCTCTTTCGGATCAATAAGCAGTATTCTCCCAAACCGACCTATACGATCGACATCGACACCTCGGATTTCAAGCACGTAGATCTTCATATGCAGGCTCGTATCCGAGATAAATATCCGGCACCGCACCGCATCGGTGTCCTATCCGAGCATAAGGTCAATATTTGGGTGGACTACCTGACTAAGATATGGCACGACCTGGAACACCTCGATCGAGAACGCAATGCCCATATCGCCGCCCATCGATCGCGGTTGGACAAACTCCCGGATGTCAAGTGGAACAAAGATCGCGACAGAGGATCTATCGAGCGTAACGGTGTCTGCTACAGTTTCCGCTACGAAACGGGCACGATTCAGGAAAAGGTATCGCTCGATTACGGCCCCTGTACGCTCGACGACTTCCTGGCCCTTTCAGATAACCGCTACAGACCGAAATGCTGAACCTTTTTCAAAACGATTCCGAATCGGGAATGATACCCTTTCCGGAATATTTCATACGCAACCTGTATGTCCATCGCTTCCGGCTGTCGAGCCGGAGCGCTGACACGCGCCGCCGGATCGTCCGCTGGCTGTTTCTGCATTTCCACGTCTATGACTACCATCCTGCGGATGCTGAAACTACGGGACGCTACCTTTCGCGGGAACGGTTCCCGCCCCTGCTCTTTATGACGCTGACCGAGGATTTTCGCAAGGACTCCTCGCTGTGTCTGCGGATAATCTCCACCGACTTCTATACGCTCTATCTGGAAGGGAACGTCTATTGTGACGGCCGGTGGCATAACATTCGACTGTAACCTGTTCCCGCCTGAAAGCGGCGGGAACGCAAACCTGTTTTACGATGGCGAATATATGTATCAACCGCTTCTATTGTTCGACGGACAATGAGGCGAACTACGAAAAGATTCTCTACGGCCTCGGCGATCGGTTCGACCTGTACGACCTCGACGGCCGCGATAACTGGATGCGCGGGGAGTTCGACTCGAAATGGTGCTACCCCGAGGAGGCGATCGCAGCGATGATGAAGACGTTGGAGAAGGACCCGACGCTTCATATCGAGATCGTCTCCTGTGAGCCGGGGATGCAATACCTCGAAGCGCATATCTACGACAGCGGCATGTGGAATAGCTTTTAATAGGATGAAACGGAATTTTCGAGTAGGTGTACGCTACACGTTCGAAGGAGCCTACACCGTTCGGGCGGTTTCCGACAAGGAAGCCGCCCGGCTTGTTTTACGACGATGCGGCCTGACGTGCGGCAATATCCATACGACGCTCGACGAGCTCATGTGTCCGGATTGGGACTTTCCTATACATCCCGACACACGGATAAGAAACGTCGAACCGATCGAGATGCCGGAGCGGAAGGCTTAAAATTATCAATACGAACTAATCTATGACCAAATACAGATTTTATGAGGACAGGAAGGTCGCGGTGTGGGAGCGCATCTACTTTTCCATCGAGGCCGCAACGATCGAGACAGCGGAGGCGCAAGCTGCGGCGATCGCTCACAGGTCCCTTTACGCTGCGGCGTGCGACGACGCTGCGATCGAAATCGAGGAGAGCGAAACGCTAAATTGAATTAAGACCTATGAAACGATTTGAAAAAATTGCTAAGCGCTATGCGCTTGCGAACAGCTATTTCAAAAACCGGCTGCTTATCTGGCCGGATACGCTTTGCGAAATTCACGATTACCTGCAACAACACGGTGAACTGCCGTTCCGCTACGACGGGGATAACTGGTCCTACGACGCACTGTGCGAGCGGCAGAAGCGACGCGGTGTCCGCCTGTCGCAGTACCTTACGCCCGATGCTACGGCCCGGCAGATCGCCGCCCTTGCCGTGCGGTATTTCGAGAATGACAGCCGTATCATGGACGTCTGCTGCGGTACGGGACAACTCACCCGGGCCTTGATCGCCGCAGGCGTACATCCCTCGCAGATCGTGGGATTGGAAGTCGACCGGGAGCTGGCGGACTTTTACGCACGCCTGTATCCTGTGACGCAAACGCTGATCGGGCCATATCGGGACATCGATTTCCTTTCGTGGCTTGCGAAGGTACAACAGCCGGGCGACCGGAGTGTGTTGCTGCTTCCGCACGGTTTCATCGACAAACAGCGCCCCAAGGGCATACAGGAAACGCTGCGGCAATTCGAGGTTCTGTACCGTACACCTATGCAGGAACGGTTCGCGCGGACAAATGTCACAGCCGAAATAGTCGTTCTGGAGCGACGGTGATAGGAGCCCGAGATTTTGTCTTCAATTAAATAGCGAAAGATGATATTATTCCCAAACCTTTTTGTTTATTTTCACCTCTTTTTCCGAAAACTTGTACGACGAAATATATCTTATGTTTTTAAGCGCATCGAGCAATCGAAGATTGGGGCCGTTGTTTTCGAGAATTGGATGTTTGCGATCATGTACGGCTATATCGGAGTACGGCTTTGGTAATGCGGACAATAAATTCTCTGTCAATGCGATATTTTTGGGATTAGCTGTAATAGCCTGCGAAACAATCAGGATTCGATTTTTAATATTGCTTGCATTTGCAATAACAGCCACCAGACACTCTTCGTCCAAGCTGATTTTTACCTGAGTCAATAGGATACATATTTCTGACGCCAAATCTTTATTACTTTCGATTATTTGAGCTTTTAATAACGGTATTATTGTAGATTTTTCTTGTACCGTAAATGCATTGGATGTCAAAAGACTTAAAGCGATATCCACTGAATATTCGATGCAATCGATATTTTTCAAGTAATCGTTTTTATGATGAATCAGATATTTAACCAATGTCGAAGTCCTATGAGAAGCAATATTTGAGGTATTTTCGTATGTGAAAGCAATCATACCAACATCAATGAGATAATCTACTCTGTCGGATTCGAGATCGGCGAGATATTGGTCTGTTTTTATCAGATAATTGAACGATTGGGCAATCGTCTGATATGCTCTGAATTCTAAAATATTCGATCCAATGAGGGCATCGAACAAAGCCTCTTTTTCAGCAACTGAATCTTCGCAAACGTGACTTCCCAATTCCGTTTTATAGTGTTCGATGTAATGTTTCAGAAGTTCCGATACCTGACTTTCGGAAAATGCGAAGTACGCCGCAACATTCTCCCAAGACGGTTCGATAAGTAATAACTCGATCGCCAAATCTTTTGCCCCATCCGATACGCTTGCTATGTCCGAAATTCGTTGCTGCTGTGTATGAAGATAAGTTTTCTTTGTTTCGGAATCAATCATGTCATCGTTAAGTATAATCAGTAATGCCTCTTCGTCCTCATCGTTTATCGTATGTGAAAATTCTTTCAGGCATAATACAAGATTTTGCTCGACATAGGAAACAACATCCCTGCTCGCGTATTCCTTTACTCGTTTCAAATTTAGATTTTCGGGATTTATTTTGTCCATACCGGCCAGATAGTTCAAAATGACACACAAGTTCCCACAATTAAGAGCATATACACTGTTAGTGATTACATATTGCAGCAGGTCTGCTGAGTCACTATTTAGCCGATTGTATTTGCCATTATTCGATAACCATTTCAACTGCTCCAGGCCTATCGCTTCTTTATGGTCGGTTAAGAAAGAGTAATTATTATCGAGCCATGTTCGTTGTTCTTCGAACGATTCGACAGGATTGCAGAATTTGAGCCATCCTTCTATTAAAGCAGTACGTTCTGTTTCATTCGGATAATTTTGTATTGCCTGCCAATTATGTTGTGGATTCCATTTGATGAAACGCTGAAATAGTAATTGTGAATGGTGCCCGTTCTGATAATATTGAGCTATAAAGTCGAGCGGGGCATTGTTTCTCTCAATACGTTTCATCAATAATTCAAACTTCTCGTGAAATTCCCCATTATGAACGGAAAGACAGTCTGCCAACTGAATGTTTAGTACTGAATCGTAATTGAATGTAGACAACGGTATCTTCTTGGCAAAGTTTCCGACCTTATCGATTTTAGCATTATAGTCGCTTTTGATTGCTTGCTTCATAGTAAGAAGCAGATGGTAATCACTGAGCGTTATCATGCCTTCATAAAAATATGAAATATAGTCGTAATAGTCTTCGTCAATATATCCTTGTCTGAGAAATACATTCAACATCGGAGCCAACTTGATACCTGTAAAATCAGTACATTGCCCCATATCGTATGACGTGAGTAATTCATGCAGTCGCAACGACTTGATTTTTCGTTCTTCATCGTCGATATGCTTACGTTCGCATTGGATTTCTTGCGGCAATTCTTCAATGGCCCTTTTTCGGTTCCAATAGATTCGATCTAATTTTAACCCTGTGTGACCAATATTGAAATTGGCAGGTTGTGTGCCATACAGAATATGATGATATTGGTAATCGATCTGATCTTCGGATATCATCTGCTCGAATAATTCTTCATCTTTTATAACCTCTTTTAAAGACTGATATTTTTGTTCTATTTTTATCGTTTGAGGTTTTTGCGGCATTTCAGCTATGATTTGATAAGCACATATTTCCCGCAAGTCGTTCTTTGCAATATGAGCGGAGTGATAGTACTCTTTGATTTTTTGCTCCAACTGTTTTTTCTGCTCGTCGAGTTGCTGTAAGGCATAAACGATGAATTTAGGTTTCATCGCTATGCACTTATATACATCGCCTTCCCGATTGTGCAACTGCGCAAAATCTTTTGGGAAATAATTCTTGTAAACGATCATTCCCAGAAGTTTGGTCGGGTTCAATGTAATTTGCCCTGTAGCACATAATCGAGTTCTATACTGTTGGTATTCGTTGGCGATATTTTGAAGTAATCGCATATCATTAATGAAGAAAGCCATTTCTTCAAGGTCATCATCCGCAATATCTTCATATCCTCGAAGTCGAAGAGCTTCTTTTAGTTTGTCTTTCGAATTGGACGGATTGATAATTGGAATTACCGTCGTAATGTAATCGAAGAATTTAGCTCGCTGTTCGTCTTTGAATACATCGTCCTTAACCGCATAAATAAATACGATATGTCTTCCTATTTCTTTGGATTCGTTAATGAGTTGGTTTAGCTCTCTGAGTTTTAGATATATATCGGAAGTGTTGAAACGATCCAAATCCTCGATAATTACCACGTCATACTTCGTACGCTGGAAGAAATAGATGATCTCATCCAAGTGTTTATTAAAAATGGATGCTTCTTTGAGTTCAACTTCGCCATCCTTCAAATTGAATCTGCTCAACTGATACCCGCAAAATGCCGACAGTATTTTTCGAATACAGACCGATATTCCGAATAGCATATAAAGGACACTAAGAATATCAGCTACCGAATTAGCCACCGGCCCCATGTCGAGTATTCTGTACATTGTTTCTACACGTAACCACGAGGGTTCGAACGCAATCAGAAAGGCTATGAAAAATAGAAGAATACCTACTGTCCACCCAAACAATTTCCAGTTATCGAAATGAAAAATTCTTTTGATCCGTGAGTTAGGGACAGTTGCGTATTTTTCACGATAGATCAGTTGTTGCAGAATACTGTACTCAATGAGACGATTGAGTTGCTCGATGTCTTTTTTATCTTTCTTTTTCTCGTCGCGTTCCAAAAGATCATACGATTCAAGCGTTGCAAGTGAAATTTGTAAGTAGGTATGCTTTTTATAATCCTGTTGTAACGTATAAAGTACGGTACTTTTTCCAGAGCCGTAAGGCCCGGTCAAGGCTATATTGCGTATGAGGTTATCGGTGTCGAGTTTTTCTCCGATCTCTCTTACCGGTAGATATTGAGGTTCATTTTCATTGATGACCGTTGGCATTAACGTCTGTTGCTGCTCATTTGTCACCTCCGAAACTTGGGAGGCTACCCGTGTTGTCTTTCTTCTGATATAATCCCTGATACACATAATGACACATGTTCGCACTATATACAAAATTAAAGATTATTTCTCTGTTATTGAAATTCGGATATAGAATATAGTTATATTTCATTCGATATGGCCAAATCTTTTGGGGCTGAGATATAATTCACCTTCGCCTCCGGTTGCCTGCGGGGAAGCTCGGCACGCGCACGGCCGCTGCCGCGTCCTCGTCGGCTGCGGACGGGAAAATCATCCTCGGCGTCGGCATACCTCCGCCTTGCGGTATTTCCCCGTCGCTGCGCCGCCGTCGCGCACCGGTGTTCTTCCCGAGGCAACCGGTACGTCCGGGATAATACAGATCGTCTGCCCGACAGATTCGGAGGCGATGGAGGTTGTTCCGCGACGCTCCGGTCTTCGCTTTTCATTTACGAATCTCTAAACCGATAACGAACCATGACACATGATCCGACGAAGGGCTGTTATACCCTCGACACGTTACGGGCATTGAATCCGCTTTACGACCACGAACACGGCCTGACACAGCAGGACGTCGAAGCGGTCAATGTCATGAAGAAATACATCGAATCGACACGCAGCGCCGACAGGCCGCATTGCGGCGATCGGGTGCAATACGTTTCCCGCCACGGCGACTATGCCGGCAGTGCATTGATCGCCTACGACAGAAACGATATGCTCACCGTCTGTATCTATCCTTACGATCCCTTCGCCTCGCGGACGAAAGACGGCGTACAGTGCTGTAGCAGCGGAGGCCCCTTTACCCATGTCGCGGCTGCCGCATTCCGCTATGAGGGCCCCCGACGGGGTTCTTTCAAAATCTGGGGTCACGACGGACCTTGCGGCAACGGGTCGATCCGCTTCGAAGCCGAAGTCGCGGGGTGGAGCTACCGCGAACCCGATCCGCTCTATGGCGACTTTACGACCGAGGCGTGGCGCAGGCTCTATGTCTATCGGATCGAACGGCCATGCGGCAGCGATCTTTACCGCACGAACGGCCGGGAGATCGGCGACGAAGCAGCGTTCCAGACGTTCCTGCACGACTACAAAGCTACCGTATTTCCGGGACGTTTGCCCCGGCAGCTGGTCGTCTGGTGCTACCGCCCTGCGGAGAGACCTCTGCCGCAGGAGCAGTGGGATGCGCTCGACGCGCCGATCGTCGATTGCCGTATCTACAACGTCCCGCAACCCGTGAAGATTCTCTACGACGATCTTCGGCACGAACGGATCGTCTATTACGTTCCGCCCACACTTCATATCCATTAAATCCCGATACCACTATGAATGATGACACACTGATCGTTACCGAAACCGAGGGCGATACGTTCGACTTGCAGCTCTCGGAGTCTTCGATGCCCGAAACCTTTCGACGCCGGGCCGCTTCGCTGACGGGAAGCGGCCTTTCCGAATCTGAAGCGCGGCATGTCGTTGCGACGACGCCCGTTCCGATGGAGCTTTTCTGCGACTCCGAGCGCGGAATCTTCGCTGTCGAAGCCGAACCGCTCGCCTACAGCCCGCTGTTCAATCCCTACACGGGAGAGGAGATCCCGAACGAGAACCTCCGAACGGAGGATGCGAAACTTTCCGACAGCCGAACCGCGACGGAAAGAGATAAGATACTGGAACGATACGAGGCGATCGACCGAATACACCGCCGACGCCTCGTCGATCTGATGACAGGAATCGTTTCCGAAATGACGGGCCAAAGCCTCGATTCGGGCAACGAATATCCGGCATCGGACGAACGCCAGGATAAATGCTATGTCACAGCTTTCCGGATAAAACATGCTGTGTTGTATGCCTGCCTGTCGTACGACTACGGAGGGGATCGCTGCGTGCCGGTGCAGGACCTCGAAGTCGGACAGCTTTTCGATGTCTTGCGGATGATGCTGCAAGACCTCTGAATATCATTCCGCCCCGTTTCGGCCCGTAATCAGCGACGATTACGGGGCGCATTTGTTTTACCATAAAATTTACCGATTATGAGCCACGAAATCATCAAAAACATCTTCGTCACCGCCGACCGGCGGGTGATCGTCTGCCATGCGCCCGGCAATATCCAACCGCAGATTTTTCATGAGGAGGAATACGAACCCCTGACCGAACTGCTGCGCAAGGAGGGCTACGAACGCCTGGAGGAGGAAATCCTCTATCTCTTTTTCTGGGGGTCTGGCAGAACGACCTGCGGCACGGCCGTGCCGTCGCCCGCGCTATCGAGCAGGAGCGGATGGATGTTTACGAACTCTGGAAACGATGCGATCGGGACGTATCGTTCCGACGGGAGTTTATCAGACATTTGGCCACCTATCTCGAACCTTTGACGGTCGAATTGCCGAACCTATAAAACCTCGATACGACTATGCAAGTGAAATTATTGCGTCAGGCCGCAGGTCGGGATGACCGGATCGTCGCGGCCTATGAAGATGTGACCTTCCTGAACGAACACGTCGGATGGTACCCCATTATAAAAGACCGGTTCCGTAAGGCGAACGATATAGTTGTCGTCGTACTGCGTGTCGGCGACGTTTGTTTCGAAGCCGGAAGTATGTTTCGCAGAGGAATGCTCCGCAAGGAATGTATCGAAGCGCGGACTGCGGAAGCTCGCAACCTGCGAGCCGCCGTGCAACGCCGTATGGAGAACCTCCAATGGATTCCGTCGTCTTACGTGGCAGCCTTCGAAGCGCTGGGTTGGGATGCCCGGCCGTTGAAGGGGCATCGCGCCCGTATGCGCGAACTGTATGCTGCGGAAGACCGAAGACGGGAACAAGTGCGGATCGAACGGGAAAAACGACGACAGCGGCAAGAGGAAGCGCGGCTGAGAGCGTCATTGAAACGGGCCGAGGCTGCTTTTCGGGAGGGAGGATTCGTCGAAACGGAACTCTTTATTGCCTTGTGCGGCAAATATGGGATCAATATCCACCCCCGGACGCTCGGCATGCTGCAAAGACGGATTGCCGATTTATCCCGAGCGCAGATCCATTGCAAAGGCGTGAGCCGAGGTTTCCGTACCCCGTCGTTGCGCGGATGCCGCGAATTGATCGATCGCTTGGCGGAAAAACTAAAATAGGATTTTCAAATATTCACCCTGTAATTTAACTCAATATGAAAATTATGTGTCAGGAGCACTACGACGAAGTAGTGCGTTATGCCGAACGAATCGGCGACAAAACATTGGAAGAACGGTTGAACGATCTGAAACGGTGGGAGCGGAATCCGAACTGTCCTTGTGAAATCGAACTGTATAAGGATTCTGCGCCTTATTCCTTTCTTTTCAGGCAGCGCTATGCCGACGGCAGTACAGGCATTGTCGGCGGACTGGTCTATCACGGCACACCCGATCGTTCGGGATGTTACTGCGAACCGAGAATCCGCGGCTGGGAAATTCATACGTGAAATGCGGATTCTGATTTGACAATGAATCTTGATTAATAAATGACGTATAAAAAACGAACCGATGAAACGAAATAAAAGTATTATAGACCGCTATTTCGACTATATGCGGGATAGCTGGTGCGAAGAAGAGTGCCGCACGATCTTCGGCACACGGGCTGCGAGCGTGTGGAAAGTGTGGTGCCGAAGTATTGCACCTGACCTGTGCGGTGGAGCCCGACGATTCTATGTCGCTCTCGATAGGGGCAATCGGCGGCTGTTGATCGAGCACATTGCGTGTGCTGTTCGAGGACAAGACGAGGAATGCCCTTCTAAGGAGCCGAGTGTCCTTGTTTGCGAAAGATGCGGCTCGCGGGAGATACAGATGATGGCGTGGGTCGATCCTAATACGTTGGAGTATGTATCCTCGATAGACGCGGATGCTGACGATCAATGGTGCGACGCGTGTCAGGAGCACGTATGGTTTTGTTCGCTCGAAGAGTTCGGAGATAACCTCGATGCCTGGTGGTTAGCAGTGGACTTCCCGAAAATGGAACGGATTACGGGATTGTCTGCGGCGAATTATCCGGCGGATGACGGGGGACAAGCGTTCCTCGATGCCTGCAACACTTGGTGGAAACCCCTTGATTACGAACGAAAACGGGCTATCTGGATGGAGAACGACGAGAGTCGGACAGAACAGCACAGCGAAGACGAGAGCGAAGATTATTGATTGTAGAACCGTACCCCGAGATCGGCATAGCGGGTCAAGGGTACCACGGTTCTTTCCCCCGAGAAGTGCAGCGGTTGTTTCCAAGTTTTGCCGAAGGGATAGTAATCTTACGGTCAAGATCAATTCTTCTCATCGACATTTCCTTCGCTACTACACACTTACTACTATAATGATCGGTCAGGAAGTAACGTACCTCCGAATTTGTACTGTCATTACATATCTAAGAACTCTCAATTATGTGAATATCATTAAGGGGAAGTTTAATAAATCATTGAAAATGAAAATACTTCTGTCAGAATCCATTCTGACAGGGGAAAAGAGAAAACATTAAAATTGGAATTATTATACAGCCCCTTTAATTTTTGTTTTTCAAACTTGTATTCAGTTTTATTTTTTGAGTCTTTCTAATCGAAATTTCTCTTTTGATGATTTGCTCGTACGCAAGGTTGTTGGCGGCACTGCGGTTCATTTCGTAATTATAGTGGTTATCATTTTTATTACTTATGTCATAACAAATCCTTCCGACAGCAGTTTATCCAATATTTAGTCACCTATCTCGAACCTTTGATTAAAGAATGAACCATAACCCGAATTACTACCGATATTGAGTGTAATACAACAAACGCCACCGCATAAATCCCTGCGGCGGCGTTTGTGTCAATGAACACCGGAAATTGTTTAATCCTTATAGGAATATAGTATTATCTTTCTAAATACTTCTTTCTCTGGTGGTATAGGCAAATCCACTTTGTATAAATCTTGTAGCAAAATATTGTGTTGCCTGTATTTTATTTCTTTTGCTGTTATATTTATCAATTTACGGCCTTTCATTATATAACGGTACTCAGAAAATTTATCCGGATCGAGACAGAGGTTGATACTCTCTTTCTTAGATCTAAATACAGGAACATCAATGGGCTTAAATCTCAAAGAACACCACTCATTATACAGAGACCGAACCGTATCGGATGAGTTATTTTCACCCAACAGATCAAGTTCTTTCTCAATCTGTTCATCATCTAGGTTTGTATTCTCCCTAATATAATCCGTTAAGTACAAGAAAGTACTGCTATATACAAAGGGAGTCAAGACTAATGTATCTCCGTTTATCCTGCAAGCCCCGTATTCAGCGGATGAACTTCCCAAATGATTACTTTCCATGAGCACAAAGGATCTATTGAGCGTATCAAAAAAAAGGTATACAAATCCTTTGATTACGGAAGGTCCAAATTCTCGGTAATACAGAAACGCACTATGATTGTTCGTGCGCTCTTCTTTGGGGGAGCGTTTTTTTTGCCATGCCATAGAGCGGAAGCAGGAATAACCCTATAACCGCATAAATCATACATCGCCTCATAAGCCAAACAATTTTATTAAAGGATTGACATTTTTGTGCCAGATATCTTTTTTACCAATTCGCTGTTGGTCGATTTTACCGGCTTGGCCCCGATGTAATATATTTCTATAATCTTCTTTATCGACTTTGCCACTCGATCCATCAATCGCACTTCCTCTTTTATGAGCTTCTACTTCATCTTCAAAATCATAATATTGTCCACCACCTAAACCGTGAGAAGCAAAAGAATATGTTTGATCTTCAAATTGAAATCCATGTTTTAATTCGTGCAACATGGTTTTGGCATCATAATCTCCGGCCAGATTAATTGTTACAGCTTTATTTTCATGATTATAAGTTGTCCAGCCATAGTATTCCATCTCTTCATCGCCTCCTTCGGGGGTTCCGGCATTGAGCTTAACATCATACAGCTGATCAGAAAATTCCATAGCTGTAATTTCTAAGATAGCAGCTTCAAGTTCTGCATTATTTTCCCGTAACCTCTCGGCGCGCCTACTATCACCTTTACCCCGTTTTTCGAAATCTGCGATCGCAGCTTCATTATTCGCAATTGTCGTATATATATCAAACATTAATTGTTGAATCAATGCTCGAAGAGCTATAGTAAAATCACATCCATTAGAATCTATTCTACTCACAGGGTTTCCTGCACAATATACATGTTGGCCGATATGATAATAATCCTCTGCCGACGGATCCTGCTGTAAAAAGATACCGGTATCTGCATCGTAAAACCGCGCACCGAAATCGGCATAATCGATCTCTTGGAATCGCAGATGTTGTTTTTCCTTACCGGAGAAGGTGTAGCGATTATCCGATGTCGGCATGTCGGGCTGCGCCCACTCCTTGCCGAAGGGATAGTAATCCTTGCGGTCGAGGTCTTCGCGGCCTGTCGGCGTCACCTTCGCCACGACACGTGTACTGCCCAGATGATCGGTCAGGAAATAGTGCACCTCCGAGTTCGTGCCGTTGTTCGTACCGACGATCCGACCGCCACCGAACGAGGCGCTTTCGAATGTCCCGTCATTATATACCAAAGAACCTGCGTAACGTGTGGGTTCGTTGTCGTCGTATCCGCACACCTCGATCTTCGTACCGTCGGAAAGATAGGTATAGTACAATCCCATATCCCCTTCGGTATAAATCACCGTAGGCAAGTTAAGTAAATTATAGTAAATATAAAAGCCCGTCAAGGCATCCCTATGAATATTACCGTTGGCGTCGTATTCGTAGTCCGAGTTGCTCGTTTCGTCCTTAATTCGTTGATTACCAGAATACGAAAACAGATAATTCTTCATATCATCCGACGACAGACTCGATCTGTTCAGCGTAATAATATTGCTGTTTTTGTCATAGGTGATGCCATTTTCCACAAATTCGTTCGATGCACCGTACGAATCATCGAGATAGAGATCCGTGTCGACAAGGCGTGCCAAGTCGTCGTAAGTAAAGGCATAGAGGCGATTTTCACTGTCGTTATCGTTGTTGATAAGCCGATGTTTCCACCACCATGAAGAGATGTTTCCAGTGTAGGAGGCGCGATCGCTCAAATGTGATTCGGGATCGTGATAACGCAGCCGCATCTCAAACAGTTCGCTGGACTTCTCCGTGAGCCACCCCTGCATATTGTAATCCATCGTCTCGTGGATGGCGTGTGCTCCCGTACCATAAGTTTTGCCGGTAAGCTGTCCGAGATCGTCGTAGGTATAGGCGACCACGGCCTGCTCTCCGTCATTGAACTGCGCGGTCTCTTTCGTCATACGGTTGCGCGAATCGTATTCGAAGGTGCGGTCGAGCACGTCGGTCGTTCCGCCGTGGGTATAGCTTTCGCGTTGCGCCAACAGATTTCCGATCAGATCGTATCGGCTGGTCGTGCGGAGGATGTTGCCCTCGAAGTCGCATTCCACGCGCTGAATCTCGCGTCCTTTATAGTCGTAATAGAAGGCGCGGTGATACTCTCCGCCGATCGAGGAATCCGTAATCGCAGCCAACTTTTCATAGGTAGGAAGTCCCGTCGTCGAAGTATCGAGCAGTGTTTCGGGCTCGATACCCGTCAGGTCGCAGGTCATGTCGGGAATCTCTTCAAAAGCCAAAGCCGCGGGCATCGTCGTCGGATACCGGTCATAGACATGCTGTGTCAAGATCTGCGATGCGGGCGAAGAATAAAGTTGCGGATAAGAATTCGTGTCGAACGACATTTGCAATGCCTCGCGTGTCTGCGGTGTCTGTGCGGAATCGGTGACGAGTTTCTGTGCTGTCACACGCCCCATGCCATCGTAATGAAAGGTGAGCCATCGATTCTTCTCACGCATCAATCCGTCTTGTATCATCATCGGCCGATCGCCCCGGTTGTAGACGACATACATCGGCTCGCGTCCCGGGAAACGTTTTTCATAGACCCGTCCCCACTCGTCGTAGAAATAGACGTAACAGTTTTGCTTTGCGAAGTCGCTGTCAGGCGAGAAACTCGATCCGGCGGAGAGCAGATCGCTGCCTTTGGGTGTCATGACCCACGCAAGGCGTCCGCAGTCGTCATAGGCATAGTAGGTGATTATATTCTCGGTGGCACTTCCGTTGCGCAGCTGTCGGTTTTCATAGACCGTGCGACCCTCCTTATCCGCATAGGTTATGACGACGGCTCCGTCTTCGTTCGTAGAACGTGTGCCGGAGAGTTCATTGGCGGCATAGTAACCGTCTGCCGTCAGCGAACGATCATCGGGATCGACACGCAGGCGAAGAACCGTTGATACGGCATTACCCATATAAAAAGTCTGCATGGAACGGGTATCAGATTGGTATTCCGCACCGGGTTTATGTGTGCGTAATACCCGATTCAGTGCAGAAGGTTCGTATTCGGTACGAACACAAGCGTGAGGATCGGTCGCCAAGCCGTATCTGGTTTTATAAAACTCCTCTTGATTGGCCAATGCTGCATCGTCACTTTGCCCATTGTTGGCATCCAGCGTATAAGGGAGGTATTGTAACTCCTCGCGGTACAATCCGTCGTAGACGAATGGTTGTATAATATCTCCCTGTCCGTCGCCGTTAGCGCAAATTTGTACGTTTTGCAATGCATATCCCAATCCGTCGTAATAGCTTACATCATAAGAGATTTGTTCCTCTTCGGTGTCCCCGTGGTTGTCGCAGTTGAAGGTTCGTGTCAGAATCCAGTTACGATCGTCATTGAGCGAGAGCATATCGGAGTTGTAGCGGATGCCTTCCAATTCGGCAGAGTCGCTCAAACCGCCCTCGGAGTAGGTAGCAACAATGCGATAGTAACCCGATGTAGCAGGAGTCGAGAGACGTAACGAACCGCCGTTTCCTGTAAGACTTTGCAGGTAGCTGTTTTCCCTATAAAGCGTATACGTTACGAATGGTTGTGTATATTCAACTATCGCAATAATTTGAGAAGTCTCTTTGTCGTATTCGTATGATACGGGAACCGTCCGAACCGATCCTCCGAAATCTTGCGAAACAGTCGCGTTCCATCCCGAAGCGTTCATTATCCCCAACGTACTTTGGATAAATTCGTCTGTCAGATTCGGAGGACAAGCGATTTCGAAGTAGGCTTGTCGAAGTTGCGTATCGTACCCGTAAGACAATCGCATACGGGGATTCCAAGATGCGATCTTGCCCGTATTGTGATCCTGCACCACTCGATCGAGAAACGACAGATCGGCAAGACTGTTGATTGCCACTTTCATACCGTTCCATTTGGAATAGGAGTCGAAATAGACCCGCATGACATCGCCCTCCGCAGGAAATGCCAACGCTCGGGTATCGAAGGAGTAATGATTTCTATAAGCTTCGGGGTAACTGACATTGAATTGACTGTTGGAGAAACTGAACCCGAAATCACCCTCCGGAAATGCTGACGTGTAAAGATAATCTCCGCCCGTGTTGCTGAAGAACGTATCGAATATGTCTATATCGTTCTCTGAATAATATTGGTATACGTCGTATGACGTTCCGGCTGATAGACCATGCAGTTGGATTGAAATTTCTTCACCCGGCAAGACTTCGAATTTTCTATTCGCAGGCAGATCGGCATACAGTCCTTCGAAGTGTTCTTGATCCTGCTTTAATTGCGTAATGATAAAATAAGCACTGTAACTGTAACCCATGTGGATGGAACGAGACATGTTATCTTTGTTTTCATCCAAATCGAACCACACTTCGAAAGTTCCGTCTGCCGGATTTTCGACAGAATTCACACGGATCCACGTAATACCGGCGGCCCGGAGCTGCGCATCGAGCGCGTCCCAAATATCACCTGGGCTGCCGAACTCTTCGCCGTTGTCGACTTGAAACATATAGCTGCGTGTATCCCACGGTAGGGAGATTGCCCCTGCATAAGGTGTACCCAGATCGGGATGCCAAATAAATTGTGCAAATACAGATTGCAGGCCGGTGAACAACAGCACCAGCAACAGATATATCTTTTTCATACTATACGTCTGTTTATTGATTGTCGGTTACAATATGATAATCATAGGATTTCAATACCTTGCCTTTGTCATCGCGGATAACTTTCAATTTTCCGCTATCGTTGTATTCATAGTAGACCGAATGTCCCGAAGGATCGGTGATGCGTGTAATGCCGACCAGCGGATCGTAAGCGTAGGTTGTAACCGCTATCCCTTCGATTCCGCGTAGCATGTTTTCCTCCGTTTCAGGTAAAGTGTCGGGATACGCGTTGTTTGTAATTCCGTATTGATCGGATAGGACGTCGTACGTCATGTTTTCGATCTTGGCGACGAGATATTGTCCTTCATAGCCCCAGATATAACAGGTACTCTTACCATTGCGATCCGTCATCTCCCACGGACGGCCCATCGAATCGTAGAAATCGTATTTACAATCCATACGATATTCGATATTCGGAGGAGTTACTCCCAATGCTCCTTTCCAAACTTTCGAAGGAGTGTAATGATCCTCTGCATTACTTTGCTGTTCGTAATCAATTTTCATCGCAGAAATCACATTTCCCTTATTGGTTTTAATGATCTCCGTAGGATAAGCCGGTACACGATCTAAATAAGAATACATTTCACGAATTTCATCTCCCTTGCTGTCTGTTTGTATCACAGAATTTACTCTGCCCAAATCATTTACAGAGTAATTATCTTCATTGCGGTAGATTAGTTCAGCATCCTTATTATAGACTTCTTCGATTTTTTGTTGCAGAACTATGGAGTTCGGGTTGTAAATGTGATTTGCTGCCATACACATGAATACGGTATTCACACCTATTTCATCGTTATCGGATTCAGAGTAGACGTATTCTTCCCGTTTTACCGGATGATCCATATCTCCCGCATATTCGGTTTTCATACGCAACTTTCCTCCCCGTAATGTCGAAGTATGCAGCATACTCGTATTGAATTCTGCACTGGGATATAACGTAACTTCAACGGTCCATCCATCCGAAGCTCGCAAATTTTCAGTTTGTTCATAAATCTCTTTCGGGGTTCCGCCGTTGTTGTCGGCGTTGGCTGAATAGAATTCGTATTCGGTGATCGACAATGGAGAACTGTCCGTTGATTTCTTACGCACCTCTTCAATGACACGCAAATATTCGAAATAGGAATCTTTCGCAAATCCCACATTGTTAAGCGAAGAGACAATCTCTCGATTAAACGACGCTCCGGCGGCAATGATTGAATATTGCCAATAATAGCATGGAATATGAATCATTGCTCCGGAACTGCGATTCGCATTCTCTTTTTGGGTGTATTTGAAGATTCGATTCTGTGTCTGATTCCCGTCTTGCGAGAAGACATCGATCTGTTTAACACGCAACCCTCCGACTTTAATATTTTGTCCTAAGTAGAAGGCTTCGTTCTGTTCATAGCTGAAATTTGAATATCCTCCCGTAGGATAGTGAATCGTCTTCAGCATACCCATGCGAGTACATGTTTCGTTTGGATCACGCCACGTACGAAGTTTTTCAGCCAACTTCTTTAAATCTGCTGGAAAGGGAGGTTTGGAGTATGCATCCTGTCCATTGTAATATCCGTGTTGATCGACCTTAAAAGTATGATTGTATGCGAATTCCGATGTTTCATCATAATAGTCCATCGTATATTGTCCTTCTCCGGATAAAGCGACCTTTTTCAGAAAAGTAACATAACCACTTCCCTTGTCATTTAAAAAATATTCAAGAGCACAACTCTTTACCGGATTCCTGTCGCGATCATTAAAAACATTTATCGATGTCAGGTTTCCCGAAGAATAAGCGAATTCTATACGAGCTTTATTTTCGACGACAATGCTGTCGAGAAGGTATTCATTAACAAAATTACTGACTGTATATACAGGTGTCGGATCATTATCCGGATTGCGGTCGGAAAGGTAATCGATCGTGACTACCGGCGTAATTGTTTCGTAAGTATTGTATTTGACCTTGTTATAAAAGAACCTGACATTGTTGCCGTTCGGTGCCTCGATACGGGTTAATTTCCATGTGTAATTCCTGTGCGGATTATCTCCGCCACCCAGAAGATCACTTACGGTTCGGCAAGATTCTATGTGCTCGAAATAGTATTTTGTCTTATCGCCAGTTGTGATGATGAATTTACTCGTTGACAAAGGTGCATAATTTTCCATTAAGAACTCTACATGAAATTCTCCTGCAGGTTGATTCGTATTAAAGACCTTAATCTGATGATTAGGTTGGAGAATAAACGAGCCGGAGTAATTCAGAACCTTGAAATTAAAAACATCCGGTTCTGTTTCGAATCCGAGGCGACTATTGGTTTCATCTTTCCAATAAGGCATGTATTCCTGTCCCGCAGCACCAGTATAAACGATATTAAGTGAATCTGTCGGCGTTGTTTTAAAATAGCTTTGTGCGTATCCGTCTATTCTAACCGAATGACCGTAGATATATGACCCTTGGTCGGGGAATGTATATTCATCCCACCAAGGAATCTCATTCATCTCTTGATCGGCTTTTTCCCGCCAATCATACATTTCCTGTATTGCATCATCAGGAATACCTCTGACCTCACGCGTAATTGCTCCTCCGAAGTTCAGATACCAACCTTGACCGACTAAACCACTGGGAGAACCAGGTTGAAAACCTGACGATGCATAATCAATCGAAATAGGGATTTCAAAATTATTGTCTTTATAAGTATAAATTGGAATACTTATTCCCAAAGTGCCAGTGTAATAATCAATATTCGCATTGCCATATTTAATCATGCTCCATACATCAGGAGATTGCGGCTTGAAATAACCGTCACTGAGTACGGCATGCATGGCAATCGAGTTTGTACTGTTAGAATCTTGTGCATAGCTGGATTGTAAAAATAAAACTCCGAACAAAAACCACCCAATACAAGTTCGAAATAAAAGAGAAGATCTTTTCATAATAAGTTAGTGTTTGATAGTTTATGAAAATATGATCGTGGCGGTCTGAACCGCTCGGAATGCCGAGCATATGCCGATGAAACAAAGTTAAAGCACGTATTTCGACTCCGTTTGTCCAAACGGCATAATGTATATATTACACGTTACTTGTTAAATTTCTGATTATCAATAGAAATCAAAAATATAATCTTATCAACGGCATTTCATTTCGGAAACAAAATCGCAATCTATTGATAATAAGCGCAATAGGGGTTAAATAATAAGTAAAGCGTATAAGTGCTTAATGTATAATACAATAAATAAAAATCGATCGAAATAGCTCTTCGATCGATTTTCATAAGGACAATGAAATGTCGCAATAGCGACTTATGCAAGTGATTGTATAAGGCAGGAAAAAATAAAAATTTCAGATAATAATTTGCCGGATTGTATAATAATTTCTATCTTTGAAATAGACGATAATTATTATCGGGTTTTCTCTGTCTGCTCACAACTCAAAGACCAATTTCATTAATAGCGGTAGACAGCGAGAGAATCGTGTTATGCACGGCTCTTCGCTTGCTGCTATATGGTTTGGTCTCCGGAGTTGGGGCAAACAAAGAGTCCGTGCATACTTTTTCGAGACGACAAATTGTATGCACTATGATTTTCATATTGTGTGCCATAATTATGTTGCAGGCAGGTATTCTTTACCGTTTATGGCAGCAACGACGGCAAGCCGAACTCTTGGCACGAAACAGATTGCGTTATATCGAGGAGTGGCTGGATTTGTTGTACTTATATAACAATGATCCTGTTTCATTTCATACACGTTGCAAGGAGCTTGCATCTGTTAAGCGGCTTTCGAATTATCATATCGTAAATGATTCGTTACGTTTGTCCGACTGTCGAAGACATCGCCGGAGCAACTTGACACCGGCAGAAAAGGAATTTCTATGTCTGATGGAAGCGGGATTCTCGAATCGGGCATTATGTGTTATTTTCCGGGTCGGAAAGGTCGGGTCGATCTACGTGAAACATCACCGGATAAAAGCAAAGATCGTAAATGTGAATAAATCTGTCGGCGGAGACTGAGGTATATGTCAGATTTTATCATTTTCGAATAAGGCATATCGGGTTTATCCGGCGTCAACAACCGATAAATCTTCATGTATTTCGGTTTGTTACTGGAATCGATCCTCGGAATTATAACGTGTATGGCACCGTATGCTGGCAATCGGTTTTAAGAATTTCTTTGCAGTAACGCATCAATAATCCCATACTTTCATTATGTCTTGGACCTCTATGTCGAGGTCCTTTTTCATGGTAGCTATTCCTCGAACAGTCATCATTTCCCGATGTGTTTTTTCCGAATTATGCACAGAGTGGAACAAGGTAAAAACACGTGAAAGGCGTATGTATAGATTATTTTTAATCAATATATTGATATGCAGGTATTTGCATCTTGAAATGTAAGGTTTGTTTTTCGAGAAATCAATCAAAAGCCACCTTATCTTTGTTTGCAAACGAACACCGTCTATGCAAACACTGTCTTTTTATCCGTGTCGCCGTCTCCGCGGCTTTTCACTGCCCGAACTGTTAGTCGTGCTGGTCATCATCGGTATTCTGGTGCTGATCGCGCTGCCGAATCTGATGCCGTTGATCTCGCGAGTGAAGGCCACCGAAGCGCAGCAGCAGCTTACCTACCTGCATACGTTGCAGCGGTCGAATTTCTACACTTATTCGCGCTATTCGTCATCGTTGGAGGAGCTGGGCTTCGAGCAGTCGCGGCTGGTGACCGACGGCGGTCAGGCCAACTACCTCGTCGAGATCGTCGAGGCTTCGGAGCACGGCTTCCGCGCCACGGCGACTGCCGTCGTGGATTTCGACGGCGACGGAGTTTATAATGTCTGGGAGATCGACCAGGATAAAAACCTGCGCGAGACGGTCAAGGATTGATCGAAACCTTCAGCCCCGATGTTCCCTGCTTCTTATCCATACCTTTTGCTGTTTCTGCCTGCCGCTGTACTGGCCCGCGACGATTTCCGCACGCGACGGGTGGACGCGTCGTGGCTGGCGGTGCTGGGGACGGTCTCTGTCGGGGTGAGCTGGCACACGCTCGGTTGGCGGACGATGATGCTGCAAACGGCAGGCAATGCCGCGCTGCTCCTTTTATCGGGAACGGCTCTCTTCGGCTACCTCCGTCTGCGGCGGCTCGCGGTCAGACACTCCGTCGGCTCCGGCGACGTCCTCTTCCTGCTTGCCGTCGCACCCCTGTTCGCACCGACGGAGTTTCTGCGGTTTCTGATCGCCGCCTGCGTCGTCGCCCTCCTCCGGTGGGTCTGCTGCGGCCGTCGTCGTCGCACGATCCCCTTCGTCGGCGCAGCCGGCATTGTGCTCATCGGCTGGGCCGCTCTTCAATTCCTCCGCTTATGGCTGTAACCCCGACACATATCCCCACGGAGATCCTCCGCCTGCTCACGGCGCAGGAGGCCGCCGAGTACCGCCTCGTGCCGTTCGCACGCGAGGCGGGCAGGATACGCTGCTACGGCGAGACGGGACATGACTACACGGCCGCTGCCGAGGAGCTGGAGGTGCTCTACGGCTGGCAGGTCGAAGTCGTGCCGATCGCCGCCGATGACCTGCAACGGCTTTTGCTGCAACATTACCGCCCCGGAGCACAGACGGCAAGCGCCGCCGCAGGCCGCACGGCCGAGATCGGACAGGGGCGGCAGTTCCTCTTCGCGCTGGTGGGCGAGGCGCTGCGCGACAACGCCAGCGACATCCACCTCGAACCCTACGAACAGCGCTGCCGCATCCGTATGCGCATCGACGGCAAGCTCACCGAGCGTTACGTCGTCGAGCGGGCGCAGTACATGCCGCTTGTAAACCAGATCAAGATCCTCGCCTCGCTCGACATCTCCGAGAAACGGCTGCCGCAGGACGGGCGCATCGGCTACGACCGCGACGGTGAGAAGTTCGACGTGCGCGTCTCGACGCTGCCGACGATCTACGGCGAGAAGGTCGTGCTGCGACTGCTGACCCGCCGCGTCGAGCTGCTGGAACTGCGCAACCTCGGCTTCTCCGCAAGGCAGTACGAGGACTACTGCCGCGCCATCGCGCGGCCCTTCGGCATGGTGCTGATCTGCGGCCCTACGGGCTCGGGTAAGAGCACAACGCTCTACGCCACGCTGCGGCGGCTGAACGCCCTGACGGACAACATCCTCACGATCGAGGATCCGATCGAGTACACGCTCGAAGGGGTCAACCAGGTGCAGCTCAAGGAGGAGATCGGCCTTACGTTCACCGCCGCACTGCGTACCTTCCTGCGGCAAGACCCCGACATCATCATGCTGGGTGAGATCCGCGACGGGGCGACGGCCGAGATGGCCGTGCGGTCGTCGCTGACGGGACACCTGCTCTTCTCGACGATCCACACCAACACGGCCTGGGGCGCCGTAGCCCGTCTGTCGGATATGGGCGTACACCCGTACCTGGTGGCCGATACGTTGGTAATGACCGTCGCGCAGCGTCTCGCGCGCCTGCTCTGTCCCCACTGCAAACGCCGGGCGGAGGCGACCGATGAAGTGCGGCGCCTGCTGTCCGACATAGCGATCGACCGCTATTGCGAACCCGTGGGTTGCGAACGTTGTTTCTACACGGGCTATGCAGGCCGGCGGGCCGTCTACGAGGTGATCCCGATGGACGACGAGCTGGCGGCTGCCGTACGCTCCGGCCGCACCGACGTCGCACCGCTGCTCTTCGAACGCGGCATACCGTCGCTGCGCGATGCCGTCGTCGACCTCTTCCGACGCGGCGAGACCTCTCTCGACGAAGTGATACCCCTGTTGAACTACTGATCCAAGCCTATGAAACGACGATACACGCTTGCGTTTTTACTTCTTTGCATCCTGCCTGTGCTCTGTCCGGCACAGCGAACCGAAATACCCGCTGGTGTGAACCCGTCTTCGGATTCGCTCCATCGGACGGTTGCACCGAATCCGCCGTCCGACCCCGACTCTTTGCGTCTGTCGCGTATCGACTCGGAATTGGCGGCACTCGTCGGGCGCGACTCGACGTTCCGGCGGGAGGTGGACGTCACGTCGGGTCGGTTGTCGCTGTCGGAGCTGCTGCGCAATATCGCGCGCGCCAGCGGCGTGAACGTGTCGGTGCGCGGCGTGGAGAACATCCCCGTGTCGTGCAACTTCCGCCGGGCCCGTGTGGACGATCTGGTGCGGTTCCTCTGCCGTGAGTATCGGCTGGACGCGGCCGCGTCGGGCAACATCCTCTCGATCTTTCCGGCGGCAGCGCCGACGGCTCCGGCGCCCGATCCCGACGTCGCCTATGCGGCCGCCGACACGACGCTCACGTACGACCTGCGCGGCGAACGTCTGATCGACGTGGCGAAGAAGATCGCACGGCTCTCTGCGCGCAACGTCATCGTCCCCGAACCTTTGTACGACTGCAAGGTCTCGGGCTACGTGCGTCGCATGCCCTTCGACGAGGCGCTGCGGACGCTCGCCGCGGTCAACGGCCTGCTTGCCGAACGGGATGCGCAGGACGTGTGGACGCTGTGGCGCGAGGAGCCGGCCGCGCAGGGCGGCAAGATGTCCGCAGGCCCCGCCTATATGCGCCGGCGGCAGTTCACGCCCAACGAACTGCGTGTGGACTCGCTGGGGCGCATCACGGCCCGCATCGCGCGGGGCAACGTGCAGGACGTGATTCTCGACCTGTGCGACGAGTTGGAGCTGAACTACTACTTCCAGTCGCCGGTGAACCTCACGGCGGGCGTCTGGGTGGACGGGACGGATTTCGAGACGCTGCTCTCGGTGCTGCTCAAAGGTTCGCCGTACAGCTATTACACCGAACGGGGCATCTGGATCTTCGGAGCGGCCGCGTCGGACGGTCTCTCGTCGTCGGCGGTCCTTCCGCTCGTCTACCGCTCCGTGTCGAAGGTCGAGGAGATCATCCCCGAAGCGCTGAAACAGAACGTCGCGGTGAAGACCTTCCCCGATCTGAACGCCCTGATCCTGTCGGGCGACCGGCGCGACGTGGCGCGTGTGGAGACCTTCCTGCGCTCGGTGGACAAACCCGTTCCGATGGTGACGATGGAGATCCTGATCGCCGACGTCACGAAGAGCAAGATCCACGAGATCGGTGTGGGGGCCGGCGTGGGCGACAAAGCGGTGAAGACCTCCGGAACGCTCTCGCCGGGCGTGGACATGACTTTCGGAGCGAATGCGGTGAACGATCTGCTCGGACGCATCCGGGGCACGGTGAATTTGGGGCGCGTGACGCCGAACTTCTACCTGAGCCTGCAAGCCTTGGAGGAGGACGGGGTGGTGCGTCTGCTCTCCACGCCGAAGCTCTCGACCCTGAACGGCCACGAGGCGACGCTCACCAGCGGCGAGACGCAGTACTACAAGGAGGTGCAGAACAACTACTACGGTACACAGAACCCCATCTCGTCGGAGTCCTACCAGTGGAAGTCGGTCGATGCGAACCTCTCGATCAAGGTCACGCCCTACGTGTCGGAAGATCGGCAGATCACCCTCGAAATCGAGTTCGAGCAGACGGAGTTCACCGACCGCACTGCCGAGGACGCTCCGCCCGGCACGGCCACGCGGAGCTTCAAGTCGATCGTCAAGGTGCAGAACGAGGAGATGGTACTCCTGGGCGGCCTGGACCGCAACACGATGGAGAACTCCTCGCGCGGTGTGCCGTTTCTGGCGCGTGTGCCCGTCATCAAGTGGTTCTTCGGCAAGGAGAAGCGCAACAAGGTCGAACGTACGCTCAATATCTTCATCAAACCCACGGTCGTAGAATGAGATTAAAATCAATACGATCCCATGATCCGCATTGCACCGGAGACGGACGCGAATCGAACGACGGTTCGAACGCCCGGAGCGGGTGTGCGAAACAGCGCAGTCTTTCGTGCCCGCTCAGTAAGAACCGTCGTTCGATTCCGGCGGAGGTGCCTTGCGGACACTTTCGGCTCCACCTTTTCGTGTGAAAAGGTGGAAAGGATGTCGCCGTACTCGATCTTTTCGTCCTTTTTACCGGAACAAAAGGGACATAAAAGAATAAATAAAAAATGAATCTTTTCCCTTATATCCTCGGCCCCGTCTGGGTGCTGGATGTCACGCTGACACCCGACGGCCATACGATCGCGGCATGGCGCTGCAAGATGGGCTGCGAGCCGCAGCAGACGGTGTACGACGCGGCGGCGGTGGCCAAAGGCGTCGCCGTGGTCACGGTCTCGGGCCACGGCACGATCGTAAAGCCCGCCGACTCGCAGCTCGCCGCGCGGGTGCGCGACGACAGGGCGACCTTCCTGTGGCGCGAACACGACGGCCGGATCGCCTTCGTGCGGCGCGAGCGGCTGCAAGGAGTGCTGACCGAGTTGTCGGAGGCCGGCATCCATCCGCAGCGGATCGAGGTCTCCGCGCCGCCCGATACTGCGGCCGGGGAGCTTCTCGCAGGACTCGGCTGGCGGCAGCTGCTCCGCCCGACGGCCGAGGGTTCGTCGCTGGCGCAGGCCGTCGTGCGGCGGGCGGCACTGCCGGTGCTGGGGCTCTTCCTCTGTCTGCTCGCTGCCAATGCCGCCGTCGCCCCGTCGCTGAACACTCGCCGCCGGACTTTGCAAAAGGAGCTCTCGGCGCGCGAACGCACGGCTTCGACCGCAGCCGATGCTACCGACCGGCAGCGGACGCTGCTCGCGGAGTTCTCCGCACGTCCCGCAGCATCCCGCGCCGTCGTGTGCGACCGCATCGCGGAGGCCGTGCCGGCGCAGGTCGTACTGACGCGGCTCGCCGTCGAACCGCTCACGATGCGTTTCGAGGCGGGGAAGCCCTTGCAGCGGCAGGAGCGGACGGCTGTCGTCGCGGGCACGGCTCCGGCGGCGGACGACGTCTCGACCTTCGTCGAGTGTCTCGCGGGGGCGGCGTGCTGCCGCACGGTACGACTGACGAACGTCGAACGGGAACGCGATGCCGAACGGCTCGTGTTCCGCATCGAGATCGGACTATGAACCTACCGTACAGATACCGGGGTCTCAGCCTCGTGGGGCTGCTGGCCCTCCTCCTGCCGTGGGCGGCGTGGCATTTCGCCCTGAGCGATACCTTCGGCGCGTGGCGGGAGTGCGGCCGGCTGGAACGGCGGCTGGATGCGCTCGCCCCGACGACACCGGCGACCGGAGCGACCGTGCCGGCTGCCGTCGAAGCCCCCGAACTGATCCTCTCGGGCGGGCTGCTCGACTCGGTGCGGCGCTTCGCTCCCGCCGGCGTGCGCGCGACGGGCTATGTGCCGGTGACGACGTTGCGGCAGGACGGGATCGAGATCCGCACGGCGCAGCTGACGCTCACGGGGCCGTTCGCCGAGCTGCTGCGCACGGTCGACGCCCTCGAACGGCATCTGCCCGCCTGCCGCATGCGGTCGGCCGAGTGGCAGACCGTCGTGCAGCCCCGCACCCGCCGCACGCAGCTCACACTGACGCTCCACATCCAACAACTGACCTTAATAACCGAATCGAAATGAGAAGATACCTGATCTATTTCCCGCTTCTATTCCTGATGGTCTCCTGCGAAATCATCGAGGAGGATATCTCCGGCCGTGCGGTGACGACGATCGCCCCGGCGAACGACGCGGAGGTGCCGGCCGGCAGCGTGATGTTCCGCTGGCGGGCCGTCGACCGTGCGACGGGTTACGAATTGTGCGTCGCTACCGAGGGGCGGATCGTCGCCGACACGCTCCTTGCGGCCGATACGCTGGGCCTTGCACGCAGCTACGGCTGCCGGTTACGGCTCGAAGCGGGCCGTTACGAATGGACGGTCGCGGCCTTCAACTCCGGTTACGAGACCTCCTCTCCGGCGTTGCGGCTCACGGTCGTCGGGAAACCCGCGCCCGAGGAGCCGGAGAACCCCGAATCGCCGGACGACGATTCGGAAGAGCCTGCCGGCGAAACGGTTGCTTTTACCGGAATGCCGACAGAAAGAGACGCTCCGCACTTTCCGGCGGGTATTTCGACCGAGGAGGCTGTTCGCCGTCGGCGGAGGTATTGCACGAGCTCGGGCGAGTTGCAGTCCGCCGCAGGGGGCGGCGGCGAACGGCCGACAGCGCCGAGCGCTGTCGAATCGTCGAAACAAAACAGCATCGGGATAACCGATAGCTCCCTGCTGCCGTGAAATCGCGCTGGACGACCTGTCTGCTGCTCGCAGCCGTCGTGGCGGTCTGGGGCGTCGTGGCGTGGCGGATCCTCGCGCCGGCACGACCCGCCGCGCCGGATGTCCGACCCGCGACCGACACTCCGGCGGTACCGCAGATCGTCGCCGAGACCTTGCGGCTGGACTATCCCGACCCCTTCCTGAAAGGCGTGGCCGCTCCGACACCTGCCGCACGGTCCGTCGTGCGCCGCCTGCCGCCTGCCGGAAAAGCCGAACCGAAACGCCGCGAGCGGGTGCAGCTCTCGCACCTGGCGACGGTGACGGCCGGCGGGCAGGCGCTCCACATCCTGACGATCGGCGGCAGACAGTACGAACTGAGCCTGCGCGACACGGCTGCGGGATTCCGCCTGACGGGCGCCGACCGCGACTCGCTCTATCTCGAACGCGAAGGGACGGTCTACGGCGTAAAACGCTGCGACGAATAGATGAAACTGCATACGACATACCTCGAAGGGGCCGTGCTGCCGACGGTCGTAGTCGCAGCGCTGGTGATGCTCACGGCGACGCTGGGGCTGCTGGCGCTGTGGGAGCAGGAGACGCTGCTCTTCACGCGCACGCAGCGGCTGCGGCAGGCTCGCGCCGACGTCGAATCGGCCGCCTTGCTCTACCGCCTGCATCCCGACGAACGGGCTCTGACCGCTGCCGGAGGTTATCTGCTCTACGACTCCCTGCCGCAGTCGCGCATCTTCGTGCGCCGCGAACCGTGGGGCCTCTACGAACTGCTGCACATCACGACGGCCGACTCGCTCGTCGCGAGCAGCCGCATCGTCGGTGCCGAACCCGATCCCGCACGGACGCTCTTCTACGCCGACGACCGCACGGCCGTCACCCTCGCAGGCGACACGCGTCTGCACGGGACGCTCCGCCTGCCGCAGAACGGCCTGACCTACGGCCGTGTGGGAGCGGAGTTTTACCGGGGAGAGGAGGTTCCCCGCACGGCGATCCGCAGCTCGGCAGCGATGCTTCCCGCACCTTCGGCTGCCGTCGCGGCACGGATCGGCGCACTCTTCGCTTTCGCGCAGCAGCTGCCGGCCGCCGGCGATCTGCCCGACAGCCTCGGCATATCGTTCCGCGATCCGACCGTCGCCCTGCGCCTCGGCACGGCCGAGATCGGCGGCTGCACGCTGCGCGGGCGGATCGTGCTCGCAGCCAACGAGCTGCGCATCGACTCTGCCTGTCGGCTGGAAAACGTATTGGTCTGCGCACGCAAGATCACGGTCGGCAGCGGAGCCCGCATCGCGGCGCAGCTCTTCGCCCGCGACACGGTCGTCGTAGAGCCGTGCGCCGTGCTGGAATATCCGTCGGGCATCTACGCCGGCCGGTACGCCGAACTGGGCGACCGTGCGACGGCGGACGGCTATGTCATCGTCCGCGACACCGTGCGGCACAAGAAGATGGCCGCCTCCTACCGCCAGTCGCGCACGGCACGTGTGCGGGGGCTTCTTCATGCGGATGGCGCGGCGCAGGTGCAGGGGATCGTCGCGGGGTGTGCGGAGCTCAGACAGGCCGTCTACTTCTCGCCGCAGGGATACTACAAGGATATGCTCTACGACCTTACGCTGCTCGAAAATTCCGCCACGGCGCAACCGCTGTGGCACGGCGGCGCCGAGGCCGTGCGCAGAAAGGAGGCCGTATGCGTCGAGTAAAACGGGCCTCGGGCGGAAGGCTGCGCGCGGCCTCGCTCGTCGAAGCCGTCGTAGCGGCGGTGGTGCTGCTGATCGCTTTCACGGCGGCAATGGAGCTGCTGCCCCGTCTGACGCTGCGCGGGGACGATGCGCTCGCAGTTGCCGAAGCCGAATACCGGGCCATGTGCGCCTTCGACAAATACGGATCAGGCGTATGGCCCGCAGGCACGTACGTCGAGCGGTACGGCGGAGGCGAAGCGACGGTGCGCGTGGAGCCGTATCGGCAATACAATGACGTGCAACTCATAACGATCGAAGTCCGCATCGACGGCAGCCGCAAACGGATCGTACACAGACAGCTGGTGGAATGCGCCGAGTGAAACATATGCTGCGCGGCTCGACGCTGGCCGAAACGCTTGTGATGATGCTCGTGGCGGGAATCGTCTTCCTGGCCACCATGGAGGCCCTGACGCTCGTCTCGCGGCTCGTGGCGCGACGCGCGGCCGTGCTCGTCGAGGCGGGACGGCAGCGCGACGGAATCTTCCGCCTCGGGCAGCTGCTCACAACGGCCGACAGCATCCGCAGCGCAGAGGGCGGAGGCACAGGCGAGCTGCTGTACCTCTATCGTGCAGGAGGCGAGACGACACTGACGACGCGCGACTCCGCGGCAGTATTCGTCGCGGGGGAGTTCCGCGATACGCTCCTGCGTCGTGTCGGGCACATGCAGCTCCTACGCTGCGACGCGGCGGCCGATACCCTCGAAATCGACGTCGGGAGCCATATGCTGAAACTCCCCGTGCTGCGGCCCGCATGGGAAAGCTACGGACGAAGAATCGCTGAAATCGAAAAGGATCATGGATACGAAGAGCCATAAACTGACGGACGCCCGACGCGAGATGTTCTACGCCGAGCTGCATGCGTTGTTGACGGCCGGTCTCGACTTCTCGGCGGCCTTCCGGCTGCTCATCGAGGGCGAGGGCGACCGCCGGACGAAAGCGCTGCTCGAAGAGCTCTACGCCGCCGTCGTGCGCGGAGAGACGCTCGCCGAGGCCATGCGCCGAAGCGGGGCATTCCGCCCCTTGGAGTGCGGCGTGGTGCGCATCGGCAACGAGACGGGACGTCTGGCCCGGACACTCGACTTCCTGCGCGACTACTACCGCAAGCGGGCCGCGCAGCAGCGCATGGTCGCCTCGGCCGTGAGCTATCCCGTCGTCATCCTCGCCGTGGCGGCGGCTGTCGTGGCATTCATGCTCTCGGTCGTCGTACCCATGTTCGAGGAGGTATATGCGCGTATGGGAGGAGAGCTGCCCGCGCTCACGAGGGGGATCATCGCACTCTCGAAAGCGTTTCCCGCCTATGCCGCCGTCGCGGTCAGCGCGGGAGGGGGACTTTATCTGCTCTACCGCGCCAACCGACAGCGCGAGGAGGTGCAGCGCTGGCGCACGGCGACCCTGCTCCGCCTGCCCGTCGCGGGTGAGATCATCCGCAAGAACATGCAGGCGCAGTGCTGCAAACTTCTCGACCTGCTATGCGCCGCGGGCGTGCCCCTGCTCGCCGGCGTCGGAATGCTCCGCGAGGTCATCGGATTCCACCCCTACCGCAAGTCGTTCGACGAGATCGCGCGACGGCTCGAACGGGGCGATGCCTTCGCCGAAACACTGGCCCGATTCCCCGATCTCTACGACCGAAAACTCACGGCGCTCGTCCGCGTCGGAGAGCAGACGAACCGCCTACCCGAAATGCTCCGCAGGCAGGGTGAGACCCTCACCGAAGAACTCGAATACGCAATCCGCCGCATGGGTGCGATGCTCGAACCCGCACTCATCCTGCTCGTCGGAATTCTCGTCGCCGTGATCCTAATCGCCATGTATATGCCCATGTTCTCCCTCGGAGGAATCATGGGGTAATACCTTTATTAACCAACTTAAACAAATTTATCATGAGAAAAACTTTATTACTGACCGTCGGATGCCTGTTGGGTATCTGGACTTTCTGCTATGCGCAGAACAATCCGATTATTCCGGATTATTTGTCTTCGGGCGGTGTCGGGAACAACCTCAATACCGGAACTCCGCAGGTTTGGAGTCTCCTCAAATACGGAGGCAGCGCTCCGAACCTCTATACCGGTACTGTATCGGCGTCGATTCCTCTTTACACTTATCAGGACGAGGATTTTACGTTGCCTGTCGTGCTGAATTACGCTTCGAACGGCTATATGCCGAATATTCAGGCCAGTGACGTGGGACTCGGCTGGTTCCTCAATACGGGCGGCGTCATCACCCGTACGGTCCGGGGAGTTCCCGACGATTATATGAGTGCGGGCTTGTGGGGTTATTTTTTCAACAACCAGGATTTTACGAATGAATCCTGGAATTTGTGGGCGAACTATATCAACGGCCAGGATAAAGAGATGTATTCGATTAAAAGTGGAAGTATGAGTGTAGAAACCGAACCGGATATTTATACGTTCAGCTTCCCGGGTCATTACGGCAAATTCATATCGACAGGCGGGAAAATCCATGTTTTCGATACGGACGATCCGCATGGGGAGTATTCCGTCGAAATATACGATCCGCTGGTCACTTCGAAGGTCATTACCATCGTTACGGGGGATGGATACCGTTATAAGTTTCTGGCGAAAAACGAGAAGGCGTTCGTGGCGGAGCCTAATGCCGATGGAAGCGGACTTGTTTGGACCGAAATTGGTCATTTGTCGCCGAAAACGCGTGCAGCTGACGAGGAAGACGGTTCGGCAAAGCTGCCCGAAAACTGGTATCTCTCCTCGATTACCGCTCCTAACGGGCGTGTCGTTACCTTCGATTACGGAAATGATCTCGAAACAATTCGGTATGTGGAAAATTGCCGGGTCGGGGGTGCTTTTATAGGTTATAGAGGTGTAGAAGAACCTGCTGTATTCCATTATAAGGAGCGAGCCGTGCAGTTGAAGTCGATCGATATCGACGGCCTTGCGAAAGTCCGGTTCGCCTACGGCGACCGGCGTGCTGAGTTGAAATCGGACGAAACAGCATTGGATACTCCCGAAAAACTCGATACGATCGTCATTACTAAATGGTCGGATGAACATTCGAAGTTCGTCACTTTGAGAAAATGTTATTTGCAATATACTTACGGAATCGGTAACCCGGTATTGTTGTTGAGTTCCGTGAGGATTCCCGGTCAGGGAACTTACAGTATGGAGTATTATCGGCAGGACGAACCCTTCCCGTTTCAGGGAACGGCAAGTATTGACTTTTGGGGGTACTATAACCGGGAGGCGACATACGAGCCGTTCGATCTGCAGTTTCCGTTGTTGAATGATTCTTGCTACAATTTTACCGAAAGAATCGCGGACCCCGCCGGACCCCGGAAACCCGGTCCCGAATATGCCCGTCAGGGAATGTTGTCGAAACTGACCTACCCTACGGGCGGTTATACGACCTATCAGTACGAACCTCATATGTTTCGAGATTACCTGGTCCGGGATCGCAGTAGTCAAAATATTCCTTACTTGAAAAGGTATGTTAAAGATACGATCGCAGGCGGTTTGCGCATCCGCCGGATTACGGATCACCCGATTACAGGTGATTCGATCGGCCGGACCTACTTCTATTTGAATGACGAAGAACAAAGCAGTGGTAATTTACTAAAAAATCCGGTCGCCTATTATGTGATTTGCAGACAGGGCGGTGAAACGATATGGGGTTATAATTATTCGGGTATTACCGGTTATCGTACAGACCAGCCTCATGTGGAATATGCAGTTGTTCGTGAAGTGGCAGATGACGGATCGGCCGTATATTTCCAATTTTCCAACTATCACAATGCTCCGGACAGTTATCGGATCAATAAAAAGACATTGAAACATCCGAATATCGATGTTTTGAAATATCTTGTAGACGGTTCGGATAAAATGGTTAAGCACGAGGACTTGCCGATGCTGGTTAATAACTTCCTGACCGAGCCGGATTTCGAACCACAATACCGGGGGAAATTACTGTCGATAAGTTATTATGACAAACCCGATGTGGCCGGTAATAAATTTTTGCGGAAAAAAGTGGAATATGCCTATTTGACCGATACGACCGAATTCCGGAGGAAATATGTCGAAAGCGTCAAGTTCGCCGGGGATTATTTTTACGTACAGCGGTCCTATCTCGAGCCCTATCCTCTGGACCATGTGACCGAAACGGAATATTTCAAAACCAGGGGTGCCACGGTGCAAAGCCGGAAGCAATATGCATATACCTACAATGCGTTGGGGCAAATTAAGAGCGTGCGCCGTACCGAGAGCGACGGTACCGGGATGTTCGAACGGACCCAATATGTGTCGGACCTCTCCTCGACTGAACAGAACAGCGGTGTTTATGCGACCATGATCGCAAAGAATGTGCTGAATTTGCCGCTCAAGGTTTGGAAAACCGTCACCGACGGAAAGACCGATCCGAACCGCCCTGGATTCGGAGAAACTGAACTTCGGATCGCCGAAGACCAGTATGAGTATATGGCTGTCGCCAACAAGATCATTCGGGTTAAAATGCACAAGGTAGCCCGAATCGGAGCGCCTCAAGCTATTTCGACCCAGCCGGTTTGCGATACGGTTACCGTTTATCAATACGACGATATGGGGCGTCTGGTGCAGACTACGGACCGTGCGGGACTCAAGGTAAGCTATGTCTGGGGCTACCGCGGATTATACCCTGTAGCCCAAGTCGTCGGTGCGGACTATGCTACGGTAAAGCAGAAGATCGTCAGTTCTCTCCCGCTGACAGAGGGACTCGACACATCCAGAGAAGCCGCTCTTCGAAGTATCCCGAATACGCTGGTGACGACTTATGAATACAATCCACAAGTCGGAGTTTGTAAAGTGACCGACCCGTCCGGCCGCTATAAGCGGTTCAGTTACGATAGTTTCGGCCGGCTCGTGACTGAAACGCACATGGAGTTTCCGGTCTTTGGTTATGAGTATTCAGTTGCTAACCGATAAAAATTCGAACCGATATGAAAAAAATATTGTATATTGCCATAGCAATTTTTTATTTGCATATGCCGGAACCTGTGAATGCGAATCGTTTTGAAACCTCTGCGAATAACATTGTATTTGCGGTGCCGGAATCCCAAAAGTTCTCTGTGGCACAGGTTGGCGACGCGTTGTCGTCCGATGGTGCACAGCGTGCCGTGACGGAAGGAGATCCAGCCGGGAGAAATTTCGTGGCAACGATGGTGATCGGATCTTTTCAAAAGGATGTCGCCTATACACAGTATCAATATGCGGACGGGCTGGGAAATGCTGTGGAAACGGTTTACCAGGGATTCACGCCGCAGGGGAATGACCTCGTCAGCTTCCAGGAGTACGATCCTGCCACCCGCCGAGCCGTATCGTGGCTTCCGGCACCGGCTCGGCAGGCGAATGGAGCTTATGTTGGATTGTCCGAGGTCAAATCGTTTTCCTCCGGTTATTACGCGGATTCTAAGGCTTACACCACTGTTGTAGCCGATCTGTTTAACCGGACCACCGTTCAAATCAAGCCCGGCGAGGCGATCGTGGCTGCCGGTGTCGTATGCAAATACGACTACGGTGTCAATACCGCAGCAGACGAAGTTCGTAAGATCGTTATCGGCACGAAAAACGACAGCTTTTACATGGATATTACCGGGGTCTATCCGGCTTATTCGCTCGACGTGGTGACGATTACCAACGAGGACGGCCGAGAGTCGAAAACCTACACCGACAAGGCGGGACGGGTCGTTATGAGTTCTTCGGGAAATGCAAGAACCTATTACGGTTACGACGCTCTGGGACGGCTGACCGTAGTCGTTACGCCCCAGGGGGCTACGGGTTTCGCCTCGTTGAGTAAACTCAACGTTCAGGCGCTTTCCGACGACGAGTCGCAACAGATCGGAACTCCGACGATTGCCGATCCCGCGAATATCGGGATGCGTTCCGCGTTCGTCCAGAACTTTTGTTATTATTACCGATATAACGACCAGGGACAACTGATCGAACGGAAATTCCCCGGGGCAGTCCGCGAAGAGTTGGAATACAACAAACGGGGACAACTGACTACCCGCTTCCGGGGCAAGGTGACCAACGATAAAACCCTCGAATATGCGGACCGCTATCTGTACGACGGTCTGGGACGTCTTTATGCGGTCAAGTTCGCGATTTACAGCCTGGATGCGCAAGGCAACCGGGGAATGCTTCCGTCCAATCCGATTACGATGATCGACTATAAGTTCGATTCTTATGAAGCTGTTCCGGCGGAATTGGCATACAAGAGCGAACCGATCGGCAATATGTCGGCCGGAGTGGATCGCACTGCGGTCAAAGGGTTGAAGACTTATGAGAAAATCCGGGGGCTTACCGAGCAGGACCGAACTGCGGGTTATATCGAACGGGCCTATTATTACGATATGCTGGGACGCGTGTTGCAAGTCGTGGAGAAGAACTACCTCGGCGGTATCAGCTATTTCACGACGGCTTACGATTTACAGGGTAATCTCACCTTCCGACGGGAACGGGTCGTACCCAAAACAGGCTGTGCGGAGGATCTTCTCACGGTGGAATACACCTATGACAATGCCGGTCGAATGCTTACCCAGACTTCGACCTTCAACACGTCGAAACCAGTTACTGTAACTTACTCCTACAACGAAATCGGTCAGCTCGTGCGTAAGAACATCAACGGGCTTATCGAGGACTATACGTATAACGTTCAGGGTTGGCTTACGAGCCAGGACAGTCCCTATTACAGTGCCCGGCTCAAGTATTACGACAGTGAGAATCCCTCGTACACCGGGAATATTACCGAATGGAACTGGGGCGGTGCCGGTACGATGCCGCATACGTATAAATACGAGTACGATGCCCTTTCGCGTCTGACCGAAGCACGTTACAGCGGCAATATGGGCACCGATCGCTATTCTGAACGCGGAATCAAATACGACCGCAACGGTAATATCCTGAAAATGACCCGTGGATTGAACGAACAGCTTGAATACAAATACAATGATGCCGGTCAGCTCTATGGTATTAACCAGGCATCTGTGGTTTACGACAACCTCGGTAATTTGGTCCGGGATTCCCGGAATGGCCTGACTATTGCATACAATTTTTTGAACCTGCCCATGCAGATCAAGTCGAGTGCTGACAACTTTGAGTTGAATTATTGTTATCGCGCCGACGGAGGAAAATTCTCCGCATTGGATGCCGATAAAACGGGTTTGATTTATATCGGTTCTTTGGTATATAAGCAGACAGCCGGGAGTAAGATAGAGTTCGAGAGCGCCGCCTTCAGCGACGGTCGGTTCCGGAAAAATACTCATAGTTGGAATACGAATTACGCTCCGGAGTATTATTTGAAAGATCATCTGGGGAGTCCCCGGGCATTTGTGGATTGGTCGGGTGAATTGATCGCGTTGCGCGATTACTACGCTTTCGGGAAGTCTTGGTTGAAACCCAATTCCCCGGCTACTTCGGACCTGTCCCGTTTCAACGGCAAGGAGGAGCAGACGGTCGGCGACGCCGGATTACTCGACTTCGGAGCACGTTTCTATCATCCGGACCTCGGCTGCTGGCTGACGCAGGACCCGATGGCCACTGAATATATAAATATCAGCCCATATGCTTACTGTGTAAATAATCCAATTCGATATATAGATCCCGATGGACGGCAAATTGGTATAACTACGATCATAGATGGTCGAAGTGTTCTTTATACTTGGAGAAGTATAAATGGTGTATGGGGCTTTTACGATAGTTATGGGAATAAATATAGTGGTAACGATCCTTTTGTGTTATCAGTGATTGATAGTATTACCACTATCATGCAGGGTGCTTGTGGAAGTAGTTTGATTCAAAATATTGTCAATAATCCGGAAATTGTAGATATCAAACTATCAAACGAAAATAATTATTTCTCCTATAATAAGGATAATGCAACATACATTGTATATTGGAATCCAAATTCAAACGTGTTGATTCCGACTACTGACGGCATGAAAGAGAATATTCCGTATGTCAGTCAGGCTCATGAGCTTCAACATGGTTTGGATTATATTTCTGGAACAGGGGATAGCGGTGTTTGGATTACTGTTATGGATAAGGATGGAGAAGTGAAAAATATTAAGAATACGGAGATTTCGGCTACACATATGGAAAACTTGATCCGAGCAGAACATGGCTTGCCATTGCGGACACACTATTTGCCCGATGGGAACAGCCGAAGTGCTATAATCGATAGACAGACTTCGAGAAGTCTGTATTATGATTGTAATGGCAATACAACTTTTCAAAAAATTATAAGTCCTAATAAAGGTTATAAGTATAAAAGAAGATGAAAAAATTATTTTTTATAGGATGTTTCGTTTTTTTGTGGAGCCATTCCTTTCCACAAAGGAACGAGTTGTTTCAAATCTGGAAAACGGCAGCTGAAGATGTGAATAAATATGATTATAGGCCTAAATATGAAGTTTTGGACCCGGACTCGTATCATTTTCATACGTATGATCTGCAAGAAACGCTTCATACGACATACTCTCGTTTGACGGATTCAGATTACAAGAAATTAGCCCGTAGCCTTATTAAGAAGGGAGGGTTTGATTTTGATCGTCAGAATGACACATTGATGTTTTTGTTTAACTTTTATCTGTCTGTAAATGTCCCTGGTGTTGTAATTGCAAAATCTAGTTGTTCGGAAAAAGTTTATTTTGTGAGAGAGCCAGGTATTGTTTTTCGTAGTTATCCGGTAACGAAGGAATTTAATGACGGTAATATAGCTTTTAAAGCCCAATATGAGGGAGATGTGGCGAAATTTCGAGAGCTATTTTTAAAATATGGATATTATGATGGCAAGGAAGTCGTTTTACGTATTGTTCTGAAAAATGGGAAGGTTGTGTTGCCGTCTTATCTCTGGATTTATCCAGCCATAAGAAGGGAACTGCTGGATCAATAAAATCTTTAATTTGCATTTTACCGGCAACCCTTTTCATTGGGTTGCCGGTTTTTTATATGCTTGGATTTGGACTTTAGGGGGATTTTTGTTTAATTTAGTAATGTAGATCAAGTCGAGTGCAGACAACTCTGTCTTGAATTACTGTTACCGTGCCGACGGAGGAAAATTCTCCGCATTGGATGCCGATAAAACGGGCTTGATTTATATCGGTTTTATCTACATCAATTATTTAACTCATCTATTGTTCTGTAAAACAAAATTTATAAGACTGTTCCAATTTCGAAATATTGTCTTAATGATGTTTTTCTTTTGTTGTTTCCCGTCGGAACGATTTTCACTTTGTCAGTAGCATCCTCTTTCGGTTGCCGTCGGAAAAGATAGGTGCCCGTCCGCGCCTGCGGCGCTCGCTCTCTACGCAGCGGAAAAATCATCCTCGCGAGGGCTTCGGTATTTTTCCGTCGCTTCGTTCGCACGGTGCACCAGTATTCTTTCCGAGGCAACCGATCCGTTCGGGATCGCCCCTCGAAGAATTATCGATTATCGTATCCGATGCAAATAGACTTTGCATCGCATCAACACGTGAGACACACGGTAAAAACTGTCCAATCATTATGACGAAGACGAAGAAGTCCGCTTCTCGGAAATCCTCCCTCCCTGCACCGGAGACGACCACTGCTGCTTCCGCAGCACCGCTCTCGGAACAAAGTTCGACAACCTCCGCTGCCGCATTCGAAGCCGTCGCGTCCGCTTCGGAGGGCACTCCTGCCGCTACGCCGATCGTCCTTCTGGAGCTGAATCGGATCGTTTGCAGCACCTATAACCCTCGCCGCAATCTGAATGAGTCGTCGCTGGATGAACTCGCCCTGAGTATGCAGCAGACGGGCCAGCTGCAACCGATCTGCGTACGCGGCAGCGGTGAGCACTACGAAATCGTTTACGGGGAGCGCCGCTACCGGGCCGCGCAGCGTGCGGGCTTCACACACATCAAGGCCCTTGTCTATGAACATCTCACGGACGAGGATGCGGAGGACATGGCCATCACGGAGAACCTCCAGCGTGAGGACGTAGCACCTCTCGAAGAGGCTGCGGCGTTCCTTCGTGCGCTCAAAACGGGCCGTCATACGGTCTCGACGCTCGTCGACAAGTTCGGCAAGAGCGAGCGTTACATCCGTTCACACCTGAAGCTCAACGACCTTATCGAGCCGCTCGCGAACCTGCTCGAACGCGAGGAGATCATCGAAAGCATGGCCATCGAGCTGGCCAAATACCCTTCGGAGGTTCAGCAGTGCGTCTTCGAGGAGCATTTCGCAAACGACGGTCACAACTCGTGGAAGAACACGTCGCCGCGTCAGGTGGGCCAATACCTTCACGACCGCTACATGACTAAGCTGAACACCTATAAATTCGACAAGACGGAGTGCTCGACCTGTGCCGAGAATACGGCCAACAACATTCTCTTTTCGGACCTTGCCGAAGGGTGTGCGGGCTGCGAAAACCGGGCCTGCATGATCCGCAAGAACGACGAATTTTTAGTTGAGAAAGCGATCCGGATGCAGCGAAACGACCCTCGTACGCTGCTTGCCGTGGAGGTGGGGCGCTATTCGGATGCCGTTCTCGAACGCCTCACATCCCAAGGTTATACGGTCGAGGTCATCGACACCTACAGCATGTGGGAGCCGGACGTTCCCGTGCTTCCTGACGTCGAGGTTCCCCAAGAGTCGGATTACGAGGACCGGGATGAGTATTTAGAGGCTCTGGCGGAGTACGAATCCGAGGTTTCGGAGTATCGTGAGAATATGAAGAAGCTGGATGCGGAGATCGACGCGGGCCGAGTGCGTAAATATGCCCTTATCGGTATGCTGGACGTCGATCTGTTCTACGAGGAGGTTCCGGAGCAGATCGAGGAGACGTCCGACGACGAGGGCGTCACGGTCTATACGTCGATCGCTCCGCGTCCCATTGTCGAGGAGCTTGAGAGCCGCATCGTTATGGCACATCGCTCATGCTATACGCAAATGACGACGGACCTGAAACGAGTACTTCGGGAAACGGAGATTTCTTCCTCCGCTCTTGCGGCTTCCGAGAGCCGGCTGTACGGCTATTCGCTGCTACGCCTGCTTCCGTCGAGCTACGCCGAAAAACTGGGTTTGGAGCGCGAAGCCTTGCAGGATGTGCAACATATCGGCGATTTTCTCGATCATCTGGACGGGGATCGCATGAATATGCTGATGCGGTCGGTGATCTTCGATTGCATGGACCATATCGAAGAGTTCCGGCAGACGGATGAAACGTTCGAGCTGCAACTGCTGCGTCAGTTCGCCCTGCAACAGGACAAGGAGACGAGCGAGCGTGTGATCGCGGAGCATCTGGATCGCCTGGAGAAGACGCAATCCAGACTCGAAGAGCAGCTTCACGCTTTGGAGCAGCGCAAGGCGCAGGAGTTGGCCGCCGAGGTGGAAGCCTTCGATCCTGTGGTTCCCGAGGATCCTGACATCCCGCAGGAGAGCCCTGCGGAGGATGTTCCGGAGCCTGAAGGAGAGCCGTTAGACCCTGATCTGTGGCCGGAAGCGTCAGCATCGCTTGCGGCATAACAGGTATAAATAATGTCGATACCGGGAGGAGCGGATAACCGCTCCTCCCGGCTTTTTATTCCCTAACCAAAACCAACACCATTATGACAAAACCGAGCGAACATTTCCGGGATACGATCCGGGAATATCTGGAGCAGCGTGCAGGCGCGGATGCGCTTTTCGCGGCCTCCTGTGCCAAAGAGCATAAAAACCTCGACGACTGCATCACCTTTATTCTGAACTATGTCCAGCAGAGCGGCTGCAACGGCTTCACGGACGCGGAGATCTATTCGCTGGCCGTGCATTACTACGATGAGGACGACATCGACGTAGGCAAGCCGCTCGATTGCCGCGTCGTCGTGAACCATACGATCGTTCTGACCGAGGAGGAGCAGCGCGAGGCGCACGAGCGGGCGCTTCGCAAAGCCACCGCCGAAGCCTATGCGAAGATAACGCACAAGAGCAAATCCCAACCTGCGTCGAATGCCGCAAACGCTGCGAATCAACAAAGTCTTTTCTGAGCCATGAAGCCGAGAACGAAACTGCAACGGCGCATTGTGGCGGCAAGCGGCCGCCTGCCGGAGATCACACCCGCGCAGCTGCATTGGGGCTATGCCCATCTTCTGCCACATGAAGCATTCCGCACCAAGAGGGGAAAAATCACCTGCACCGAATGTCGGCATACGTGGCAGGGAGATCAGCAAATCGACCGTGCCGTCTGCCCGCATTGCGGCGTGCGACTTACGGTCGTAACCACCCGTCGGCGCACGTCCTGGAATAAGGCTTATCTCTCTGTGGTCACGACAAGGAAGGGCTTGCAGGTCGTACGCTACTTCCTTCTCGAACGGCAGGTGCGGGACGGACAACCCGCACGCTACGAATGCTGCGAGGTCATGCAGCGCTGGATTACGCCCGACGGAAAAATCGCTACCGTAGCACGCATGCGCAATATGTCCTATTATTCCTACGATGTGTGGCGCTGCGCTACGCCGCTGGAGCTGCGGTCGGAATGTTGGTTTTACAACCGCATATCCGTCGAACGGAGTTACCCTCGCTGCCGCCTTATCCCCGAATTGCGAAGGATGGGACTTCGCTACGACCTTTATGCGGAGAATCCTGTCGGTATCTTCCGATATACCTTCAGTCAGCGCCATGCGGAAACGTTGCTTAAAATCAGGCGCTACGACTTGTTCCGCTACTTCTGCCGAGCGGGCGGGCGTCGGATCGAAGATTACTGGCCTTCGCTCCGCATCTGCCTGCGCAACGGCTACCGCATCGATGATGCGGCTTCGTGGTGCGACTATATCGACATGCTGAGTCGGTTGGGCAAGGACATACATAACGCGCATTACGTCTGTCCGTCGGATTTCCGGCAGGCGCACGACCGCTGCCATGCGCTTCTGGCCCGCATCGAGGCCGAGGAAGAGGTCGCACGCCGGCGTGCGGAATACCTCGAATACGAGAAACAGTACCGGAAGGCCAAAGGCAAGTACCTCGGCATCGCTTTTTCGGACGGAGAGATCGAAGTTCGGGTGCTGCAAAGCGTTCAGGAATTTATCGAGGAGGGCAAGGCTATGCACCACTGCGTCGAGCGGTATCACGACAAGAGCGATTCGCTCATCCTCTCGGCCCGCATCGCGGACCGGAGGGTGGAAACGGTGGAGGTTTCGCTGTCGCGGTTGCAGGTCGTGCAGTCGCGCGGGGCGTGCAATAGGAATACGGAGTATCATGACCGCATCGTCCGCCTCGTGAACGACAATATGTCTCTTGTCCGAGCCGCCAGCCATAAAAGAGATAAAGCTCCCCGTGCTGCAACTCTCGGCCGCGCTGCGTCCAACAGGCGGAGGGTTCCGGCATAAGATCTTTGATAAGAAACCGGTTGCTCTTGAATCGGATTCTCAAGAAAAACGGCGCAACAGAGTTGCCGGTGCTGGTGAAAATCGCTATTTTTGCAAATATAACGAACATCAATATGCAGCACTTATGACAAAAGCAGAAATCGTCAAGCAAATTGCCGGACAAACGGGTCTGGAGAGTAAAATGGTCGCAGGTGTCGTCGAAGCGTTGTTGGAACAGATTCGGGCAGCCCAGATAGGCGGAGAGAATGTCTATTTCCGGGGTTTCGGCAGCTTCGTGCGCCGTGAGCGAGCCGCGAAGAAGGCCCGCGACATCTCGCGCAACACGACCGTCCTTGTGCCGGCGCATACCGTCCCGGCGTTCAAGCCTTCGAAGGCGTTCGTCGAGTGTCTTAAAAAATAGTCGCTTCGGTATGAAACAATCGTCGCCGCAGGGGACTCGACTCCTGCGGCGACGATGTTGTGCGGTCGTTACTCTGCGAAACGGTTTCCGAGGTCCATCCGTTCGTGGAGGATTCTGACGATTAGAACGATCCGGCCGGATTCGATGCGGTAAAAGAGGATGTGCCGTCCGACCCTGAATCCATACAACCCCTCGGCGATCTGTTCGTAACGGCGTCCGATCGGGACGGTGCTTGCGGCGATCTTGCGACAGGTCGCCACAAGCAATCCGTAGTAGCGGTCTGCCTGCTCTTCCGACCACCGCTCTACCGTGTAACGCCAGATGTCCGAGAGGTCCTCGACGGCCTTGCGGGTAAAACGAAGTTCAGTCATCTGCACGTCGGGCTTTCAAATGCTGCAAATGCCGCTCGGGATCGAAACCTTCCGCGATGCCGCTGTCGAATCCTTCGGCGACGGCATTTTGCAGGTCGAGCATGCGGCTCTCGTTCTCTTCGAGCAGCCGCAGCCCGGCACGTATGACCTCGCTGGCATTGTTATAACGCCCCTGGGCGATCTTGGCTTTGATGAAGCGCTCGAAATAGTCTCCGAGTGCTACGGATGTCGTTCTCATAGTTCCTTCTCTTGTACAGCTACAAAGTTACCAATATTTAGTAATATAACAACTCTCCGGTCGAAATTATTGTGCCCGACGGAGCGATCCGCTGCGGCTCAAAGGGTCCGTGCCAGCCTGATCTGCTTGTTGCGAATCTCGATACGCTGATGGCGTGCTCCGTTTCGTTCGACGATTTCGAGTACGAGGATCTTGTCGTCGGGCATGGTGAACTTGGGCAGCGCGAAGACGGTTCTCTGGCGCTGACGGGCACGTACGACGTGCAGGTCGTTGCATACGCGCAATAGTTCGAGGGGTGTCTGCTGCTGTGCCGTTCGCTTTGCGGCCTTGCGGTCCTCGATCCGAAAATGCAGGTCCTCGACTTCGAAGGAGATGTTGGAGTTGTTGTAAAGAGACAGATG
>ERZ826146.554-NODE-554-length-43392-cov-35.493320_pt1 | contig 43392 bp, 36 predicted proteins | sample MGYA00519857_ERZ826146 | MGnify/ENA primary metagenome ERZ826146 (study PRJEB31778, sample SAMEA3449222) | human gut metagenome | biome: human gut; feature: human-associated habitat; material: faeces | place: United Kingdom | collected 2010/2012 ...
GCAAAATGTCAGGCCGATAATTTTCGGTTAACAACCGGCATCCTGCAAAAATTGTTGATAGAGCACAAATTTTTGTTGATTGAGCACACTTCCTTATCGGCGGATTACAAATTTAACGTGAGTTCGGTATGACATTCTCTTATATCGAACTCGCGTAGGGTTAAAGTATCAAGCGTTTTGTATAGTGTTTCCGTAATGGCTTGTTCTTGAGGATATGTATCTTTGTGCGTTTTTAGAGTGAGTTGGATAAGCATATACTTGAAAACTAATGATATTATGCAAAAGGAAAACCAGTCAGAAGCCTTGAAGGCAAGTGTGTTCAAGAATTTTCTCAACGGCGAACATATCGCCGTTTGCAGTTTTGAAGATGTGGTGCGGATGATACGCCGCGGCGATTATGCCGAAGCAATATCCGATTACCGTTGCGCCGCTCCGGCGATGCTGTCGTCAGCCGGTGGCGGAGAAGTTGTAAGGAGTGGCGTGCGAATGGCCTCGAATAATATTCCGCGGATATGCTTCGCAGCGGAATACCGCAGACATAACGGCTGTCGGCGGCTGGTGCGCCGCAATGGCGTTGTTTTGATGGAGATTGACGGTCTGAAAGACTTTGCCACTGCCGTAAAACTCCGTAATGCAGCCTCCCGCCAGCTTTATACGCTCCTTGCGTTTATTGGTGCGAACGGACGTTCGGTCGAGATACTGTGCCGTGTTTCGCAGATTGATGGCGGTACGCCGGTTGACGATGACGGCTTTTGCCGCCTTATGGCCGGAGGATACAGGCGTTTGCACTATGTGTATTCGGCCCAACTCGGCGTGAGCATTCCCTTGGCTGCGCCTGCCGGTGACGCGATGTGCCTTATGAGTGCCGACGCAGGCGTGTTCTACAACCCCCACGCCGTGACGTTTGCCGTTGACCTTGAACATGAGGCAGCCGCTTTCGGCGGTTCGGGCGGCAACGGGCAAGATGACGGGGAGTCGCCGCTGCCGGGCAAGACGGTGGACGAGGCGCACCGCTATATATTCTATTCATGCTGGAACGCCGTGCTCGACGCCGGACTTGACATGGCCGACCCTTATTCCGCCGAGCAGGCGATAATGCTGCTTGCGCGCCATTGCCGCCGCTCGGGACTGCCTGAACAGGCGTGCATAGAGCGTGCGGCGCGCATTGAAGCGCTTGGCGGCGACCGCGACCTCATCACCATGCTCTTCAGTCAGGCATACTCCGGCGGCATCGTCCGCGCCAATCCGACGGCCTGCGTGCCATTCCCGGCGCTGACGGCAATGAAGCTTGACAACTTTTTCAACAAGCGTTACCGCCTACGCCGCAACGTGCTGACGGGCGTAGTGGAGTACAGGCCGCTCGGTTCGTATGAGACCGGTTACCGCCCCGTAACGCAGGAGGCAATCAATGCCATGGCCTTTATGGCGCAGCGCGAGGGCATACGCGTGTGGGCGCGTGATATAAAGGAGCGTGTCAACTCTGCGCTTGTTGACGGCTTCGACCCGATAGCCGAATGGCTTGGCGGACTGCCGCAGTGGGACGGGCGCGACCGCCTCAGGGACTTCGCCGCCCGTGTGCCGACGGGCAATGCGCTTTGGCCGGAGCTGTTCGCCATGTGGATGCGGTCGATGACGGCCCAATGGATGGGGCTTGACCGCCGGCACGGCAACGCACTCGTGCCGCTGCTCGTCGGTGAGCAGGGCTGCGGCAAGACATCGTTCACAAAAATGATACTGCCCCCGGCCTTGCAACCGTATTATAACGACCGCGTTGACTTCCGCAACGACCGCTCCCTGATGCAGGGGCTTTCGGCTTTCGCGCTGATAAACATCGACGAGTTCGACAGCTATTCAGTCCGCCGCCAGCCGATAATGAAATATCTCATCTCGAAAAGCGAGGTCACCGCCATGAAGGCTTACAGCAGCACGTTCACCACGGGGCGGCGTTATGCCAGCTTCATCGCCACAACCAACAATCCTCATCCGCTGACCGACGAGACGGGAAGCCGCCGCTTTATTTGTACAAAGGTGACGGGGCGCATCGACTTCACCTCGCCGGTAGACTATCAGCAGCTCTACGCCCAGCTCGCCAGCGAAATACGCAGCGGCGCGCCGCGTTTTCCCGGTGAGGAGGCCACGCGCAGCCTGATAGCCGCCAACCGCCACTTCATGCGCAGCACCGACATTGACGACATACTGCAGTCTATGTTCCGCCAGCCGTCGTCAGAGGAAACGGCACAGGAACTGACAGCAACGGAAATAGCCGCCATGGTGCGCCGGGAATATCCGCATTTACCTTCACGGATTTCAACAGTTGAAATAGGACGCCGCCTGAAATCCGCAGGGTTTCAGGGACGGCACACTGAACGGGGGACGTGTTATAAAATTGAGGTTGTATAATTATTGTAAAAGGTCTGTCATCTGTCAGTTTTACACTTATCATCCTGATAATCAGTAGGTTGTAAGCTGACAGATACATTCCCTTATTGTCAGTATCTGTCAGCCGTAAATGATAAGACTGACATAAACTGACAGATTACGAGCACATCTGTCAGCCCTTAACTTTCTGAATGTCAGCCTGTTATCTCCAAAACTGACAGATGACAGAGCTTTTATGAAATAATTTCATTGTTTGTAATTGGTGTCCTTTTGGCTTCCGGTTTGCCGTGTTTTATAATGTAATATGCCACCTTTTGCCTCTTAATATGTCACCTTTGTGTGAAAGTGGCATATGTATTTTTAGTTAATACAAGACTAATATTTAAGATAGGCGTGAAAGTATATAAGGTAAGAATATTCGTTATATACATGAATTTGTCGATTAATATTTATTAATTGTAGAATGTTTGTTGTATATTTGCAAACAAGCAACAAAGAGTTTGTCATATTTAATAATCTAATAGTAGCCTTATGAAAATGTTGAAATTAATATTGTGCTTGTTAGGATGTTTGTTTTCGTTGTCAATAGGGGCAACGGATAAGGCAGATCTAAATGATGCTGTTTCTATGGTATCGTATGAACAAAGATGGTTGGATTACAATGGAACTATCGCGTTGAAAAATAATACAGACACAGACATTCATAATGTTAATTTCATTATAACATATCTTGATATGTCCGACCAACCGCTTGATTATGAGGAATATACAGTTGAGGTTGACATTGCTCCAGGAATGACAAAAAAGGTCGACATACCTGCTTATGAACATGACAGGGATTATTCTTATTATAAATCAGAAGCAAGCCCCAGTGAGCCTCATAGATTTAAAATAAAGTATGAGCTTAAAGGTTATAACATTCAAAATCCGGATAAAGTTATAAGCGATGATGAGGATTTATCCATATACGATGAAAATTTTGAACCGACAGATTTTCATCCGCAGGATAATATTGGATGGTATGTATTTTTAGTAATTATCGTCTCTCTCTTCATATTAGGAATTGGCATTGGACTATATGTTCTTGTTGCCGTGATGGCTAAAAAGCGTAACCGCAACGTAGTGCTATGGATATTGCTGAGTTTGGTCGGAACACCATTGCTAATGATTATAATACTTCTTTGTATAGGTGATGCAGATGATAGCAATACGGATTTTGTATAAGTATGATTATTTATGTTATAGCGGATTTCAAATATGATTAAATGGCGAATGTCAGGGAACGAGAGGATGGAGAATTAATTAATATGTTATGGCGTATAATGATAATTTAATTTTGAGATACTTGTATGGTCTTGACAATCGAGACTATCCTCAAAGTATAAAGAGATTTTTTTCAAGTATTGAAAACACAATGCATGAAGACCGTGAGTCTGTCATTAATGAGCTGTATTTGTTGCGGAATAATTGCAAGAAATTGGCTGTATTGTCGAAAAGTTTTGTGGATGCAATGGATAAATCATATATGAAATTCACGCATCTCCATATGGATATATTAGCAGAATGTGACGGTGAGAATGGGATAGTAAAAAGTCCGTATTTCACCAAAGATTCTTTTGTTGTATATTCTATAAAAAACGGTTCTTTGTCTTTATGGATATTTCATAATCTTCCTAATGACAATAATCGTTTCATGGCTATACCGACATTTTATATTGTGGCGAGTCCAAAAGATAAAATAAAGGGGAAAGGTCATCAATTGGATTGCATGGTTATTAAGATGTTAGACAACTATTATGAAGTTAATCTAAGGGATTATATAGATATGGTGCTTGATTACCTTTGTCTTAGACAATGGGCGGAAATAGAAATTGCAGAAATTCATACAAAACAAAAGAAAGAAGTTAAGGGAAAGAAAAGGACTGAAATAGTTATCGAGGATGGAATAAGCTATTTTACTTTTGATAGTAAATGGTTTACAGAAGTATGCAATAACAACGAGTTTGTAGTTAGTGGCCATTTTAGGCTTCAACCGTATGGGGATGGTAGTAGAAGACTCATTTGGATTAATGAATTCAAAAAATACGGCTATCATAGAAAGGCTTTAATAGAAAGAGTGGAAGAAGGAGAAGAGTTTATTTGATAAACTACTGTTTTTTATGAAGATTATGTAGTATAAGAATTTTCTGTATATTCACTTCAAAATAAATGGATTTTAAAGACGCAAGTCTATGCTTTTGTCAACAATACAACAATAGTTGAATATGTGTTCCGTGGAATTGTAAATTTGACGGAATAGTTTTTTATAATTAAAGCAGCGAAAAAGAAACTTTTTTGCTGCTTTGATATTGTAATGCGTTATTATATCCTTGGTGAGAGGTGCTCTTATTCAAACCTAATCATATCCGCCAACTGAAGGAAGTAATCATTTGACCAAATATCCAGCTCTTTTGGATTTCTTACAAAGGGAAGAACATCATTCTTTACTTGGCTAATATTCGCAGAAGCCAGTTTTTCTTTTAATTTGGCAATGAAAGAATTTTGCTCAATCACTTCATTGTTGAATTGGAGTGCCCGTTCTGCAAGATGTGCAAAATCGAGAGGTATGTTATGGCGTACATACCATTCAAAATCATACCAGTCACGGCCTTTTACCCTGTTTTTCCATGCGCGGTAGACCAACGCATGCATTTTCCCGGCAAACAAGCACGGTAGGGTAAAGCAGCGGGTCATAAAAGAAAACGGCTGCAAAAGCAGCTTCTGCTCCGTACTGAATTTAAGTGGAGGGTGGGTGTCAACTTCAATCTTTATTCTTATTGACTTGTCTGTTTGAAATGAAACATCATATACGTCTGTATTGTCCTTTAAGAACGCTGAGTCGACTTTACCGAATTTCTTTTTGTCTTTCCTTTTTATCTCTACTTCCCTGCCTACAATAGCAAATGTATCTATTATAGGCTGAAAGTATTTCGTGAAATCAAAATTGCCGTCAGGTGCTAAAAGAGAAAAATCCATGTCCTCGGAAAATCTTTGGAGGCCATGGAATATGCGGAGGCATGTGCCTCCATAGAAAGCCGCTGTATTAAAAAATCCGCCATTGTAAAGTCCTGCAAGTATTACCTGCTGATTTACCTCAAAAATCGCATTTCTCTTTTGCTGCTCTGTTGACAAATCGTATGCGGACAGCATATTGTTGTAAATGTCATTGTTCATTTTTTCAGTAGTTTCAGTAAAGTCTGTATAGAATTAGTTTTTTTTCCGACCTTGATGTATTCTTCGAATATATTGGCATTCATCTGCCTGAAGTCGTCACGTTCCATGCGTATATCCTCTTCCAAATACATTTCAGCATCTTTCAGATAGCGGAGGTTTACATTTGTGGAATTGGCAATCAGGTCGCATAGTGCCTTTTCAGGTGTTGCTATTACAAAGGCGTAATCATCTTTCTGGACGCAAGACAACCCAATAGAAAACGCTTCTCTTGAAATGTGCGTATATTCAAATCTGCCTAATGGTGTGTCGAATGTTTTTGCGTGCTTAAATGTCATCGACTGATTGGTATATACGGTTTCAGGTATTAAGGCGTAGTATCGTAGGGCGGACGACATAGATACATACGAAGGGGCATACAGATGGTTGGCTATCAATTCTGTAGACAATGCCTTTCCTGTTACTTCCGGGCTGCATATATAAAGTCCCTTCTTGAGGCGGATAATTTGCTTGTTGCGCTCAAGTAGTCTGACCTTTTGGCTTTCCCCATTGATGTGAGGAAATAAAGATGCCAACGTCGAAGCTGTTACAGGTATATTCCCTAATTGTTGTAATAGGCTGTTCATAAGGCAAAGATAGTAAAATTTTGAACACGAAAGCATGTTTTACATGTTTTTCTGTTCAAAAATTTACTGTATTTGTAAAATCTGATTATCTTATCGCCTTGAATTAGATAGAGTGCGTTGGGCTGTTTGGCTATGCACAACAAGTTTTTCGATTATATATTGTGGCTGTTTTTCAGTTGTTTCCATTCTTCTGCCGTAATCCGCATGAAGTGTTCCGTGCGGATGTCGCCTAACGGCGATGTGTTGCCGGTTTCGGTATGGTGGTATGTCAATCCGCATTTTTCCATCACCCGGCGCGACTGCCGGTTGCCGTCGTAGTATCCGCACCATACGGCGGAGAGGTTTAGGTCTGTAAAACAACGGTGAAGCAGGCACTGCACGGCTTCGGGGATAAGTCCTTGCCCCCAGTAGGGCACGCCTATCCAGTAGCCTATTTCGGCTTCGCCGTCTTTCATCGCCGCGCTGTGTGTGCCGTCATTGAACATTATGCCTGCGCTGCCTACGGGTTCGCCAGTTTCCTTCAGCACCACGGCGTATGTTTCAGGAGCGGCGAAGACGGTACGTATTATTTCGAGGCTGTTTTCCACCGACGTGTGCGGCGGCCACCCGGCTATTGGGCCTATGGCAGGGTCTTTGGCGTATTTGTACAGGGCTTCAGCGTCGGTTTCCAGCCAGGGGCGGAGGATCAGGCGTGATGTTTCAAGGCGGTTACTCATTGTGAGTTGTCTGTTAAAATGATGTTTTTTGAATATGAACAAATGCAAATATACTGATTTTTTTGTACATTCGCATCATGAACGTGTTTAATCAAAATAGGAAATAATGTTATTATCAACAACACCGACTATTGAAGGGCGTCGCATTCTTGAATATAAGGGCGTGGTGACGGGAGAGACTATTGTAGGCGCGAATGTGCTTAAGGATTTTATGGCCAGTTTGAGCGATTTTTTCGGCGGCCGTAGCGGTACGTATGAAAAGGTGCTGCGCGAAGCCAAGGAATCGGCCATGCGCGAAATGGAAGAGCGTGCCATGGAACTGGGCGCTAACGCTGTTGTGGGCATTGACCTTGACTATGAGACAATTGGGCAGGGCGGCTCAATGCTTATGGTTACATGTAGCGGAACTGCAGTGGTAATTTGAAAGGTGAAAAAGTGAAAGGGTGAAAAAGTGGAAAGGTAAAAAAGTATAAAGGTAAAAGAGTAAAAAGGTAAAAAACTATATTCTCTATAACGCATATAGATGTTCCGTTTTTACCTTTTTACCTTTTTACCTTTTTACCTTTTCACTTTTCACTTTTTCACTTTTTCACCTTTTCACCCTTTCACTCTTTCACTTTTCCCAGTTCGTAAGCGCGTGCGGCCATTCGGTTTATGATGCTTTCAGCGAAGTCGATGTCGATTTCGCCGATTGAGGAGTTGCGGGTGTAAGAGTTGACGTGCTCCTCTTCGGTTTCAATATGTCCGGCGAGCAGGTTTGTGAAGTTGCGGCGGTATTCTTCAACCATTACGTTGTATATTTCTTCTGTGCGGCAGGCGAAGCGCACGAGTTCCATTTCGGTAGTGGCCGGTGTGGCGAACTGCCTTAGCAGGCTTTCTATTTCGTCGGCCTTGTAGTTCATCCGTGCCAAGGAGTAAAACGCTTCATTATTGAAGTGTTTTGATATTTGTTCATAATGGTTGAGCATTACGCGCTTGATGTTTTTCGGCTCAAAGTGTTCTTGAATGTCTGTATCCGTCTGTGTTTCAAGCACTCCAGTGACGTAATATTTGAAGAACGCCCTGACAAGGGCGGCTATGGCAATGTCTTTTCCGCAATTCATAATTCACAGTTCATAATTGTTGTCTTTTACCTCATATTTCTTTCAGTGCTGCATCTATGTTTCTTTTCAGTCCTTCGTATTTCGCCCGTTTTACGGCGCTGCCTTTGAACAGGCTGCAGTATTGCTCAATGGTAAGGTTTTGCCAGTCGGAGCGCGTCATGCAGAGCAGTTCTGGCTTTGGCTGCAGTTGCGGGTCGCAGGCCGGTGTGGCGAAGCGGTTGTGCGGACAGGCGGTTTGGCAATGGTCGCAGCCGTAAATGCAGTCACCCATTTTTGCGGCGAATGCCGGTGGTATGTCGCCGCGGTGTTCTATCGTAAGGTATGACAGACACCGGGCGGATCGCATTTGGCCGTCATGGCAGATTGCGCCTGTGGGGCAGGCGTCGATGCAGGCATGGCATGTGCCGCAACGTGAGGGAACGGGACGGTCGTAGTCCAATTCGATGTCGAGAAACAGCTCGCCGAGAAAGAACATGCTGCCTGCATGAGGTATGACGAGCTGGTGGTTGCGGCCAGTCCAGCCAAGGCCCGCTTGTGCCGCCCAATAGCGTTCAAGCACAGGGGCGGTGTCGCAGAATGCGCGGTAGGCGGTTATGCCGAGGCGCGAGGCGAGCGTGTGCAGGCGTGACTTTACAATGTCGTGATAATCTTGACCGAGGGCGTAGGAGGCTATTTGCGGTTCTCCGTCAGGCAGTTTTCTGCCGGGTGCGTAGTTGAGGGCAACGCATACGATGCTTTTTACGCCGGGCATGAGCAGGGTTGGGTCGAGCCGTTTCTCAACGTTGCGCGCCATATAGTCCATGCCGGCATGGCAGCCGGCATGGAGCCAGCGGCGAAAACGGTCAGCGCAGCTGGCTGATACGGGCGCGGCCTTGGCTATTCCGCAGGCGAAAAAGCCGAGGTCTTTAGCCTCGGCTTTTACTTGTTCACTCGAAAGTCTTGAACTCATATCCTTGCTCTTTCAGCCATTTCAATGCCTCGGGCAGTGCGTAGCGCAGCTTGTCGATGCTTTTCAGCGAATCATGGAATGTTATTATCGAGCCGTTGCGCGTGTAGCGTTTTACGTTATTGAGCACGTCTTCAGCCGTGAGCCACTTGCTGTAGTCGCGCGTTACGAGGTCCCACATTACGATGCGGTATTTGCGGCCGAGGCGGAAATACTGCTCCCAACGCATCCAACCGTGCGGAGGGCGGAACAAGTGCGCCCCTATGAGATTGTTGGCTTTCTCGGCGTTGGAGCTGTAAGCCTTGGCTGAATGCTTGAAACCGCCCCAATGGTTGAACGTGTGGTTGCCTACCTGATGTCCTTCGTCCACTATGCGCCTGAACAGGTCGGGATATTTCCTTACGTTGTCGCCGACCATGAAGAACGTAGCCTTGATGCCGTTGTCAGCCAGAGTGTCAAGAATGAAAGGCGTGGATTCAGGTATCGGACCGTCGTCGAATGTCAGGTAAATGGCTTTTTCCGTCTTGTCCATGCGCCATGTAGCCCGTGGGTATAGCCAGCGGAGCCATTTGGCAGGCTGCTCTATAATCATTTTTTCTTTTCAGTAGTTAAAGGAGTTAAAGTAGTTAGAGGAGTTAAAGACAATACTCTTGATTGTTGTGCCAGGGGGTTACGACGATTGGCCTTTGTCTTTAACTCCTCCAACTGCTTCAACTCCTTTAACTACTTGAATTATTGCGGCATAACTCCGCCTTTGCTTTGGTATGTTGCCATGTCGGCCTTGAGTTGTACCTCAAGCTTATCGGCGAGAGCCTTGTCGAACAAGTCGGCGTTGTCGATGCACATGCTCATGATGTATATGTGCATCATGCAGTCTTGCTGGGCTTGTGCGAAGCGGCTTCCCTTGAGCGAGTTGTACCATGTCATATACTGATGGGCGTTGTTGAACACCTGCTTTGTCGTTTCGGCGGCTTTTGCCTTGTATTTTCCGTCGTGGCTGCCAAGCAAGGCGTATGCCTTGGCAATGTCAAGTCCGCCGCTAAGATAGTTCATCGGCACGTTATATGACGGTATTACCTTTTCAGCGTAAGCGAGCGCTTTCATTGCCTTGTCAGTCTTGCCTTCGGCGATGAGGTGCAGTGCGAGCTGCGCGAACAGACGGCGGTGGGTGTAACACATGCGCATCACTGTTTCGTCAAGGTAGATGCCCTTCTTGTCGATGCCTCCGTATTTGAAACGTGTCATCATGTTTGTGTAGACGCGTTCAGAATCGAAGTTCTTTGCTCCGGCCGCGTTGGTGGTGAACGGAGTGATGCGGTTGGCGAGTCCCTCCTGTACGAAGTTGTCGCCAAGGTTCATGTAGTTCTCTGAACCTACCGTAGTGGCAACATATACGGGACGTGTCCAGTTGCATTGTGCAAGAATTTCAAGCATCATCAGGTCATTCTTGTAAAGCGCGTTCTTGCCTTTGAGTGATATGACCATGCGATCAGGTATTGAGTCGGCAGCCATTATCATGCCGCTCTTGCGCACAGCCTCCTTGTCTATTGTGATATAGAGGGTGTCTGTCGGTATCACGTGCATGTCTGGATTCTTAGTGCGCACCCAATATTTCATTATGTTCTTGACTTCAAACGGATTTTCACCGAATGCTGCCTTTGCTTCATCAGGATGAGTCTTGTAGAAGTCGAGAACCTGGCCCTTCAGTTCAGGCTGCACGTCAATGTAGTCGTTAGTGCCCGAGCAGTAATCAAGGCGCGGCCATGTTACCGGCAGTGCAGGCGAGTCGTATGCGTCGCGGCACATCTGGTCGATATACCAGTCTGTTGCCAGATAGCTGAGGTTGCATACACGGGCGTCTGTCCTTACCCCTTCGACATCCTGATTGTACCACAGAGGGAATGTGTCGTTGTCGCCGTTGGTGAAGATAATCGGGTTGCCTTTGTCCTGAAGGGACATGAGGTAGTTTTGTCCGAAGTCACGGCACACGTAACGCCCGCTGCGGTCGTGGTCGTCCCATGTCTGGCTTGCCATCTGTATCGGGACGAGCAGGCATAGAACAGACACTACGGCGGTCGCTGCTATACTGTTGAGTTTGGCGTATTTCTTTAGCAGATCGATGATTGCCGCAACGCCGATGCCGCACCAGATGGCGAACGCGTAGAACGAACCGGCGTATGCATAGTCGCGCTCACGCGGCTGTCCCGGTGTCTGATTGAGGTACAGCACGATGGCAAGTCCCGTCATGAAGAACAGGAAGAACACCACCCAGAACTGGCGTATGCCGCGCTGTCCGCGGTAAGCCTGCCAGAACAGGCCGATAAGTCCGAGCAGCAGGGGCAGGCAGTAGAACACGTTGTGCCCCTTGTTCTGCTTCAGGTCGTCGGGCAGTTTGCTTTGGTCGCCTAATCTCCAGTTGTCTATGAACGATATGCCTGTTATCCAGTTGCCGTGTTCCGGCTCGCCGTTGCCCTGTATGTCGTTCTGCCTTCCTGCGAAGTTCCACATGAAATAACGCCAATACATGAAATTGCACTGGTATGACAGGAAGAAGTAAAGGTTTTCAGCCATTGTCGGCATCTTCACCATTATGGGCTCGCCACAGCGGTCATAAGGCACTTGTTTGCCGTCAACGCCGCCCATCCAGCTTTCGTATGCCTCGGCGTGGCTTGAACTCCACATCCTCGGGAAGAGCATGTTCTGCGCGTAGGCGTAGTCGCGCTTGCGGCTTACAATGAAGTATGAGTCCTTCTCGTCGGGCGAAGCTTTCTCCTTGCGCTGGTAGATTGGTGCGCCGTACACCATGTGCGGGCGGCACATGCCGTCTTCAACGTCGAGCTGCACCTGCGAGGTGTAAGCCTGTCCGTAAGCCAGCGGATAGTCGCCGTACTGTTCGCGGCTAAGATAGCTGCCGAGGGTGAATATGTCCTCTGGCGAGTTCTGGTCCATCGGAGGGTTGGCCGAAGAGCGTATTACGATTAAGGCGTAGCTTGAATAGCCAATCATCAGCATCAGCATGCACAGCAGCGTCGTGTTCTTTATGCGTGCGCTTACGAGCGGCTTGTTGTTGGCTTTGCGGTTGATAACGAACCACAACACCGCCAATGCCACCACTCCGACGAAGAAGGCCGACCAGCCATAGCCGTAGAACGGCACTCCGAGCATTGCCACGGCAAGCAGGAACGCCAAGTTCCCACGCTTGAAATTCTTGCCCGTATAGCTCTCGTAGATGGCCCATATTACTGCTGCCACAAGCAGGATGATGTATATTATCACACCCGTATTGAACGGACAGCCCAGCGTATTGACAAAGAACAGCTCGAACCAGCCGCCAACCTTGACGATGCCCGGCACCACGCCGTAAAGTATTGCGGCTATAAGCACGAACGAAATGAGCAGCGCAATGAGCGAGCCTTTGAGGTTGGCGTTGGGGAATTTGCGGTAATAGAACACCAAGACGATGGCCGATACGCAGAGAAGGTTGAGCAGGTGGACGCCTACGCTCAATCCTGTCATGTACATAATCAGCACAAGCCAGCGGTCGCTGTGCGGCTCGTCGGCGTGGTCTTCCCATTTAAGTATAAGCCAGAACACCACCGCAGTGAACGCCGACGAGTAGGCATAAACCTCGCCCTCGACGGCACTGAACCAGAAGGTGTCGCTGAACGTGTAGATGAGTGCGCCCACAAGGCCGCTCGCCTCGATGGCAATCAGTTTGTTGGTGGTAAGCGCGCTCCAGTCTTTCAGTATCAGTTTGCGTGTAAGGTGGGTGATTGTCCAGAACAGGAACAATATACATGTGGCGCTAAGCAGTGCGCTCATGGTGTTCACCATCATCGCCACTTGCGACGGATCGCTGGCGAACTGTGAGAACAAGTTGGCCGTGAGCATGAAGAACGGTGCTCCAGGCGGATGGCCTATCTCTAATTTGTAACCTGTTGTGATAAATTCAGGACAGTCCCAAAAACTGGCTGTCGGCTCGATAGTGCTGCAATATACGAAGGCCGCTATGAAGAATGCCAGCCAGCCAAGGATATTGTCAACCAACCTAAATTGTTTCATTTACTGATATGTGTGATAATTATTTGTTCCGCAATGAAAACGCCATAAAGCGCTGCAAAGATACAAACTTTGTGCCGTGAAGCAGTAAGTTTATTATATTTTAACGCTGTGCGCCGCGCATGGAGGGGGCTTGCAGGCTTTTGAATTCGGTTTGGAAGTTCCGGCATGGGTGTAATTTTATGCCGCGTATGGCGTTAGAATGTAATGCGGCCTGTTGTCCGGGGCGTTTTTTTTTGAAATAAATTGCGGTGCCGGATGCAGTAATCTGCTGTTTCCGCACTCATAGAATAACAGGCCGCAGCAAGGCTTGTGTAATGTTGATGACGACAGAAGAACTTATCAGAAGGTGCAAGGAGGGCGACCGCAGCGCGTGGGCTGGCTGAACAGGACACCGGTCAGATGGCCGTGCCTTGGAAAATGTTGCTTTCTTCCAGCGGAACGGTGTTGCCGCTTAGCGTGATGCGGCCCGACCGGAAGTTCTGCTGTATGCTGACCGTGGCCTGGTTGCCTCCGCGCCACAGGGTTATGAACACTTGGGCGGATATACCCACGCCGTTGACGTTGGCCTGTATGTATATGTTGCCCTTTTTGTCGGTGGTCTTTTTATAATTCGACACGCTGCCCTCAAGGGTGATACCGCCAAGCCCGTTGAAGCCCGGCCATGGCACGTTGAACGCTACCTGCACTACTGCGCTGTCGCCGCAGAAGGCGATGAAATTGGTGTTTGACGTTACGTGTACGGTATATCCGCGCTTGAACGTAACCTCGTTGGCTTCGATGACGAACGCCGTATCGTTGATTGCACTTTGCGCCTTGAGATTCATCAGGCTGTCTATGCGCGCCTGCATGGCCTTGCGTTCCTGCTTAGAGGGCTTCTTGCCGCCTGCTGTCTGTGCGCCTGCGGTGATGACGGCCAATACCGCCACTACTGCTGTTAAAACAAATCTTTTCATAATCATGGATTTTAGTGTCCTCTTATATATAAAACGTGCAGGTAATGCGGACATTGCCTGGCTGATGGTGAAATAGTGGTAAAATGGCTAAACGAATATTTCAACGCCCAAAGCCAGCAGGGCGTAGCGTGCCAGTTTGCCGGCTGTTACGCTGACAACGGTCAGAGTGATGTTGGCGCGCATCAGGCCGAGCACAATGGTTATGCCTTCGCCTATTACGGGCAGGAAGGCGAAAAAGCCTGTCCACGCGCCGCGTCCGGCCATGAAGCTGCGTGCACGGTCGAGGTCTTTAGGCTTTACGTGGAGGTAACGTTCTATCCAGTCCATGCGCCCGAGCGAGCCTATCCAGTAATTGAACATGCTGCCGAGAGTGTTGCCTACCGTGCCGTATATCACCAATGCCCACGGGTCAAGCCCCGCCGCCATTAACGCGAGCATTACAACTTCGCTGCTCAATGGGAACACGCTGCCTGCGAGGAACGCAGATACGAGCATTCCGGCGTAGCCGTAGTCGGTCAGTATCCCTATCAGAGACTCCATGGTGAAATGTTGTTTGCCGCAGGTGTTATGTTCATGATGTTGAACGCCGTTATTGCAATGGCGAGCAATGCGAGCAGTATGAACGCTATGTTGGTGAACCGTGTGCCGGTAAGCGCGAAGAAGTGGCCGGCCAGCACCGATACGTTTACGATGAGTATGCCCGTAAGCTGTCCGGCGTTTACCGGTTGCAGCACAGCCAGCGCGGCGGTGAACGCGGCCAGCGTGATAAGCATCTCGTATATCATTCGTGTGCGGATTTTATCCTTGTAGCTGTTGCGCAGGAAGTGGACGGTGCCGATGGCGGCGGCAAGCAACGTGAAGCCGAAAGTCGCTGCCGTGTCAACGGATATGGTGATGTCGTAAGGATGTACCGTCCAAAGGTCGAATTTCAGCTTTTGTGTGACTTCAAAAAAACTGCCTGTCATGGCGCAATAGCCTCCGATAAACCAGTAAGGCGCGGTAAGTCCGATTGCCGATGCCCAGAAGTTCCGCCAGCCCATGGCCATGAGGTTGGTGCCGATGAGAACCCACAACACAGGAACGAAGAACAGCGACTGGGGAAAAATTACGCTCGCAATGCCGATGAACATGAAGGCATAAAACATACGTCCCTGCGCACGCTTGTCCTGATATGAGGCGAACAACGTAAGGTATGCAGCGATGAAACACAGTTGCACAATGACAACCTCGACGCTTCCCGTTACAGGAGCGGCCATCGTTCCGAGCACGAGGAACGTGCATGACACCATTCGGCTGTACACCCTGATGAGCGCGTTGCGGTTGTTCAGCTCGACCATGAGGTATGCCGACAGGGCAAATACGGCAAGTTCGGCGTATGTCCTGCCGCTTACTGCGCACATTACAAGCCATGCACCAAGCGCGTAAACCGCCGTAATTGGCAGCGCAAAGCGGCTTTCGGATATCCTGTTTTGTAATCGCTTCACTTTTTTCAATTCATAATTCATAATTCATAATTCATAATTCATGATTGGGTGATGTCGCTATCAGGTGTTACGCGCAGCCCAATTATGAATTATGCATTATGAATTATGAATTGTCAAAGGTCTTTCCCAATGTCGCTGCGGAAGTATTTGCCGGTGAAGTTGATTTTCTGCGCTTCCTTGAACGACTTTGCCAAGGCTTCTTCCTTGTCTTTCCCGTATGAGCTTACGGCTATGACGCGGCCTCCGGCGGTTACCACCTGTCCGTCTTTCAATGCCGTGCCGGAGTGGAACACGATGCTGCCATCCACGTCACCGATGCCGGTTATGGGGAAGCCTTTGTCGTATTTCCCGGGGTATCCGCCGCTGACGAGCATCACGCAGACGGCAGCGCGATCGTCAAATTCAATGTTGCGCGTGCCGAGATTGCCTTCCGCCACACCTTCGAACAGGTCTACAATGTCGCTCTTCAGGCGCAACATGACGCTTTCAGTCTCGGGGTCGCCCATGCGGCAGTTATATTCTATCACCATCGGGTCGCCGCCAACGTTAATCAACCCGAAGAAGATGAAGCCCTTGTAATCCAGTCCTTCCTCGGCAAGTCCTTCAACGGTGGGGCGTATGATGCGGTCTTCCACTTTCTGCATCCAATCCTTTGTGGCGAACGGAACAGGGGTAATGCTGCCCATTCCGCCTGTATTGAGCCCTGTGTCGCCTTCTCCGATGCGCTTGTAGTCCTTCGCTTCGGGCAGGATTTTGTAGCTCTTGCCGTCTGTGAGCACAAAAACGGAGCATTCAATGCCGCTGAGAAATTCCTCAATGACAACGTTTGCCGACGCGTTGCCGAACATTCCGCCGAGCATGTCGCGCAGTTCCTTCTTGGCTTCGTCGAGCGTCGGCACGATAAGTACTCCTTTCCCGGCGCAAAGCCCGTCGGCTTTCAGCACGTAAGGAGGCTGCAACGTCTTGAGGAAATGCAGACCCTCGTCGAGCGTGGTGCCGTTGAAAGTCTTGTATTTCGCAGTCGGGATGTTGTGTCTTTGCATGAACTTCTTTGCAAAGTCCTTTGAGCCTTCAAGCTGTGCGCCGAGCTTCGACGGGCCAATTACGGGTATTCCGGCAGTGCGGCTGTCAGCCTTGAAGTCGTCGTAGATGCCTTTCACCAGTGGGTCTTCAGGCCCGACAACCACCATGTTGACATCGTTTGTCACTGCAAAGTTCTTCAAACTTTCAAAATCGTCGGCCTTTATGTCGACGTTTTCGCCTACGTTTGCAGTCCCGGCGTTGCCTGGAGCTATGTATAGTTTGTCAACTTTCGGACTTTGTGCAATCTTCCAAGCCAAGGCGTGCTCACGCCCTCCGCTTCCTAAGAGTAATATTTTCATAATCTATATCTTTGATAGCTGAAGTGGTTAATGTCGTTAAAATTCTGTTTGTTAGCGTTCAGTAATCATCTTTTTTCTTGTCTGATATTACGAGAAGCTTGTCTCCTTCGTGCAGTGTCAGGCTGCCGTCGGGTATAAGGTATTCGTCGTCACGCTTCACCAATATGACGAGTTTGCCCTTGGGCAGTTGCATTTCCTTTAGAGTATTGCCTCGTTCCAATGATTCGGCGGTGACGGTCATGTCTGTCAGGTCTGTGTTTATTTCTTCCGGCAGTTCTACTCCGAAGTCGTTGCCTGTCTTAGGCATAGGCTCGCTAAGTTTCAGTTTGCCAGCCATGAAAGAAACTGTCGTACCTTGGACGACAAGCGAAACAATGGTTATGAAGAACACAATGTTGAACATTATGTTTGAACCCTCGACGTTTGCCACCACCGGATAAGTGGCGAATATTATCGGAACTGCACCGCGCAGGCCAACCCATGACACGAAAAGGCGCGACCGCATGTTGATGTTCTTGAACGGAAGGAGGCACAGCATGACGCTTAACGGTCTTCCGATGACTATCATGAATATGCCGATGAGCAATGCAACGGCTGCCACTTCAAGCATTTCGTGCGGATTGACGAGCAGTCCCAGGCAGAGGAACATTATTATCTGGAACAGCCATGTCAGTCCGTCAATGAACGTAATTGTGTCCTTGCGGTGCGCAATCTTGCTGTTCCCGACAATCATTCCGCAGATATACACGGCCAGATAGCCGTTGCCGTACGCCAAATCGGTAATACTGAAGGTGAAGAATACAAACGCCAGCAGCAGTATCGGGTAAAGGGCCTGGTTGTCGATGTTCAGCCTGTTGAGGATGATTACCGCCAAGCGTCCGAGCAAATAGCCGAAAACAATGCCTATGAGGAACTGCACAACGAACATTCCCAGTATCGATGCGAACGACATTCCGGCAGAGTTGATTATCTGTATGAGCACAATCGTCAGCATGTAAGCCATCGGGTCGTTGCTTCCGCTTTCAAGTTCAAGCATTGGACGGAGGTTATGCTTGAGGTGCATTTTTTGCGAACGGAGGATGGCGAATACCGATGCCGAGTCGGTACTTGACATCGTTGAGGCCAGCAACAGAGATGTTGTAAACGGCAGTGCGATGTTAGTCCAGCTCATGCCGGACAGCCACCAGATGAACAGTCCTGTGAAAATGGCGGTCAGCAGTACGCCGACGGTTGAGAGAACAATTCCTGGCGAGAGTACAGGCCGTATGTCCTTATACTTTGTGTCCATACCACCAGAGAACAGGATTACGCTTAACGCCACCATGCCGATGAACTGCGCCTCGTTGGCATTGTGGAACTGCAAACCTAATCCGTCGCTACCGAAAACCATGCCCACGATTAGGAACAGCAGCAATGCCGGCACACCGAACTTATATCCGGTCTTGCCGACAACAATGCTGACGAACATCAGCACAGAGCCTATGAGCAATATGTTTTCCGCTGTGAATGTCATCCGGGCTTGTTAAAATATTACAGGCCTGGCGCATGGCTGTTTCCATGCGCCAGGTTAGCAGTCGCGCTTATTTCAGATAGTCCTCGAAGTACTGCGTTATGCGTTCGTGCAGATGTACGCTTTGATGCCCCATCATGTTGTGTCCCTCGCCTGGATAAACGTAGAAGTCGGGCTGTGTGCCCACTTCGTTGCACTTCTTGATGAATGACAGGGCGTGTTGCGGAACAACGGTTGGGTCGTCTGTACCGATGATTATTTGCAGTTTGCCTTTCAGGTTCTTGGCTTTGTTGATGAGACTGGTCTCTGCGTAGCCGTCAGGATTGGCCTGCGGCGTGTCCATGTAACGTTCGCCGTACATGACTTCGTACCACTTCCAGTCGATGACAGGCCCTCCGGCAACTCCCACTTTGAATACGTCTGGATAGGTAGTCATGAGCGATGTCGTCATAAAACCGCCGTAGCTCCAGCCGTGAACGCCCATTCTCGTTGTGTCCACATATGCAAGTGACTTCAGATATTCTACTCCTTTAAGCTGGTCTTTCATCTCTTCCACGCCGAGGTGGCGGAACGTTGCCTGCTCGAAGTCGCGTCCGCGGTCGCTTGAACCGCGGTTGTCGAGGATGAAAAGCAGGTAACCTTTTTGTGCCATGTATGTCTCCCAGCTGCGGCTAGCATAGTGCCAGCGCGCCTCGACGTTGCGTACTCCGGGGCCTCCGTAGACATAAACCACGGTGGGATATTTCTTGTTGGGGTCGAAGTTGACGGGTTTCACCATGCGGTAGTACAGGTCTGTCACTCCGTCGGCGGCCTTGATTGTGCCGCAAGAGTATTCGGGCACGTTGTATCCTGTCCACGGATTGTCGGCCTTGAAGTAGCTGTAGCCTTTTTCCTTTTCAATGTCTATGATGTCGATGCTACGCGGAACGTCAGGCTCCGAGTAGCTGTCGAAGGCATAGCGGCCTGAAGCCGACAGCATTGGATAGCGGTGTCCGCCTCCGCCATACGTGTTGGCGTGGCATCCGCGGCCGTTGTCGAGCAATGTACGCTTGCCTGTTTCTACGTTTACTTTATAGATGTTGTTTTGTATCGGACTGCTTTCCGTTGACAAAATCAGCACCTCTCCGGGCTTTGACGTAAATCCGATGAGGTCGAGCACGACCCATTTGCCGCTTGTAATCTGCTTCAGTTGCTCGCCTTTCGTGTTGAAAAGGTACAGGTGGTTGTAGCCGTCCTTCTCGCTTTGCAGTATGAACTTGTCGGCGTCCCACGGCAGGAATGTTATCGGATTGACTGGATGTACGTACTTGTCGTGGTGCTCTTTATATAAGGTGGACAGTTTTTCGCCTGTCGAAGCGTCATATTTTACCAGTTCCATGTCTGTCTGGTCGCGGTTCAGCTCAATCATGTAGACGGCTTTGTTGGCGGGGCTCCAAGCTATGTTTGTAAAGTAACGGTCGGTAGGGTCGCCTGCTTTCAGGTAGACGGTCTTGCCCGTTTTCAGGTCGTACACGCCCACTGTGACCTTGTGGCTGGTTTCTCCGGCCATGGGATATTTTGTAGGAAGCTCTGTGGCTACGCGCGTGTCGATGTTCACGAGTGGATAGTCAGTCACCATGCTTTGGTCCATACGGTAGAAGGCCAGCTTCTGTCCGTCGTTGCTCCAGAACGTTCCTTTGTATATGCCGAACTCGTCGCGGTGCACGCTTTGTCCGTAAACAATGTCGTGGCTGCCGTCCTTGGTAAGCTGCCGGGTGTTCCCCTGTGCGTCGGTCACGTACAGGTTGTCGTCCTTTACGAATGCAACGGCGCGCGATTTTGCGTTCCAGTCGGCGTGAGTCTCGCCTTCGGCGCGTTGCTTCCATACGGTTTTCTTGGCCTTGAAGTCGATGAGCAGCCGCTCGTTTTTCCTGCTTACGAGCACCAGTGGCTTGCCGGGGTAGGGGAAAGAGGCGTACATCAGATGGCGTATCTTGTCGCTGTCGTCCTTTGTCTCCGCCCATTTGTTGATGTCGTCAACGGTGAAAAGCGGCTTTTCTTTGCCCGTTTTCTTGTCTACGGTGCTGCATTCCTCGACGTCGAGGCGTACAAGCTGGTCGCCCCACCACGTCAGATACCTGTTTTTCGGCACCATGTTGTGATAGTTGTTGCCGCCGAAATTAAGGTCTTCAAGCGTAAACTCGCGCTGCTGTGCGTAGCCTGTCATAATGGTTAACATTGCGAGCAACGTCATGGCACATATCCTTGCGTTGCGTGAGAATATGTTGTTTCGCTTAGTCGTCATACCTTCTTCCTTTCTTGCCGAAGTCTCTTCTGTCCCAGTTTCCTTTGAAGTCACGTCCGCCGCGGCGGTCGTTGCGTCCTCCACGGTCGTCAAAGTCGCGTCTGCCGCGTCCGAAGTCGCGCTTTCCCCTGTCGTCCCTGCGGCGTTCCCGGTCACGAGAACCTTGATTGCCAAGCTCGAATTTATGGAACTTGAACGTGCGGATGTCGCCCTCTTCGTTTTCTTCATGCTCTTCAAGCCGTTTCTTGAACTCGCGGTTTTCCTTGAAACGGTGTTTCTCCGACATGGCTTTTTTCTCTTCTTCGGTCTTGAGCAAGTTGCCTGCACCGCGGAAATCGCTAAGCCTTCCTTCAAAAATCTGGTATTTGCGGAACTCGCATTCAAGCGAACCGTTGTACAATGGTATTTTTATTGACGGCTTCAGGCCAATCTGGTCAAAGCATTCCTCACGGTAGCTAAGCACCCATGCGTCGTTGTTCTTGAACTGATGCTTGAGTATTTCGCCAATCATGCGGTAAGTACCGAGCAGGTCTGGAGTGGATATACGTTCGCCGTATGGCGGGTTTGTCACCATTATCGACTTTTCGGCAGGCTGTTTGAAGTCCTTGAAGTCGGCCATTTTTACGGTGATGTCTTTGGTCAGTCCGGCGGCGCGTACATTGAGGTTGGCCTTCTGTACGGCGTTGGGGTCGATGTCGTAGCCGTATATATGGTGGTTGAACTCGCGCTCTTGCGAGTCGTCGTTGTAGATGCGGTCGAAGAGCTCGGCGTCGAAGTCGGGCCATTTCTCAAACGCATAGCTCTTGCGGAACACGCCGGGAGCCATGTTCCGGGCAATGAGCGCGGCCTCGATGAGCAGTGTCCCGGAGCCGCACATGGGGTCGATGAAATCGGTGTCGCCCTTCCATCCAGTCATGAGTATCATGCCGGCGGCAAGCACTTCGTTGAGCGGAGCCTCCACGGACTCCTGCCTGTAGCCGCGGCGGTGCAGGCTTTCGCCGCTCGAGTCGAGCGAAAGCGTGCAGCGGTCTTCGGCGATGTGCATGTTCAGGCGTATGTCGGGGTTGGCCACGGAGATGTTGGGGCGCTGCCCGGTCTTCTCGCGGAACTGGTCAACGATTGCGTCCTTTACCTTGTATGACACGAACTTGGAGTGGCGGAACTCGTCGGAGAACACCACCGAGTCAACGGCGAAGCTCTTTTTCAAGTCGAGGTATTGGCTCCAGTCTATTTTCTTAACCTCTTCGTAAACGTCGTCGGCCGACTTGGCCTTGAAGTGCTTGATGGGCTTGATTACCCTTATGGCCGTGTGCAGGCTGAAGTTTGCGCGGTACATCATCTCCTTGTCGCCGGTGAACGATACCATGCGCCGTCCTATCCGCACGTTGTTTGCTCCTAATTGTGTAAGCTCTTTTGCCAAGACAGGCTCCAAGCCCATGAATGTTTTGGCTATGAGTTCGAATTCTTGTTCCATCGTTTTTCTTATGATTGGTAAAAGTAAAAAGGTAAAAAAGTAAGAAGGTAGAAAGTTCTTGTCCGTTACATGCCTGTCTTACCGCTTACTTCTGTTCTTTTACTTTTACTTTTTGTATTTTGTTTTTATTTGTTTTTATCAAATGTTTTCATGCATTTATATGCCAATCTAATCCTTTAACGGGAGGTTTTACCCTTTTGCTGTTTCACTTTTTTACCGTTTTAGGATTGCCGTTTTACCTTCTTTGTCATTGGCTCCATGTCCTCTGTCACCCAGATGTTGGCTCCTACTACGCAGCCTTTGCCTATCGTAACGCGCCCGAGGATTGTCGCGTTTGAATAGACTATCACGTCGTCTTCGAGTATGGGGTGACGCGGTATGCCCTTGATGGGGTTGCCGTCGGCGTCGAGCGGAAAGCTCTTGGCTCCCAGCGTAACGCCTTGGTACAGCTTGACGTTGTTGCCTATGATGCATGTCGCGCCTATTACTACGCCCGTGCCGTGGTCGATGGTGAAGTGGTGGCCTATCTGCGCCGCCGGGTGAATGTCAATCCCGGTCTCCGAATGGGCCATTTCGGTTATTATCCTTGGTATGAGCGGCACGCCGAGCGTCACCAACTCGTGGGCTATGCGGTAGTTGACGAGAGCCTTTATCACGGGGTAGCAGGATATGATTTCGCCCTTGCTCTCGGCTGCAGGGTCGCCGTTGTATGCCGCTTCGACGTCGGTCGCCAGGACGGCGCGTATCTCCGGCAGGCGTTCAACGAGCTTGGCGGCCAGCTCTTCGGCCTGCGGCCTGCGGTAAAGTGGTATGTCCGCGGCCTGCGCATGCTCCGTGTCCATGAAGCAAAGCCCGGCCAGAATCTGGTCGGTCAGCATTTTGTGCATGCGCTCCACGTTTACTCCTATATGGTAATTCAGCGTATTGATGTTTACCGTGGACTTGCCGTAGAAACCGGGAAACAATATCGAACGTGCAAGCCCAATAATCTCTTCGAGGGCCTTTGCCGAAGGTAACGGGTCGCCGTCGCGGTGCTGGTGAAACAGCTCTTTCAACGAATCGCGTTGAGACAACTTCTCTATTGTCCGTGTAAGAATTTGCGTCAAGTTGCCGGTACTCATTATGCGGTGTGTCAATATTGTGTGCAAATTTAATCGTTTTATCGTTACGCGCCAAATTTTTCACCTTTTTATTCATTGCGTTTTGTTCCGTTTTTTTTACTGCGTGGCGGCCTGCCAGACGGCCTGTTGCGGCCACGGGTTTTCCTTTGCTTTGCCGTTTGCACGTCAAGAGGCCGTCTTCCGTCTTGCAAAAGGCCGTGAATTGCATCGCGAAAGGCCGCCTTTTGCACTGTAAAAGGTGACCTTTTGTCGAGCCGCTGATATACAGGCAGTTACACGCTTGCCTGCGAATGTGCTTTTGCTGGCTGTGGACGGTTGTGTGAAGTGTAAAGTTTTCTTAAATCGGTGACAGGCGCCCGGGCTTTGAAACTAATTGCGTATCTTTACAATAAGACAAGCTGCACCTCGGAAATGAAAATAAAATGCCGTTTCACATCCTTTTATTTTGCATTTCACTCGGTTTGCATTATCTTTGGATAAGATAAGCTGCACCTCGGAAATGAAAATAAAATGCCGTTTCACACCCTTTTATTTTGCATTTCGCCCGGTTTGCATTATCTTTGCATCAGTTGTTTTTCAAGGCAAGATGGAGTTTGTTCAGAGCATAATAGAAAATAACGGTTTCCCTGTCGTGACAGCGTTTTTGCTCGGCGTTATCGTGGCTTTGCACCCTTGTCCCTTAGCCACCAACATTGCGGCAATGGGCTATCTGGCCAAAGACGCGCACCGGCGCCGCCGGGTTTTTGCCAACTGTATGGCTTATACGTTTGGCCGCATGCTGGCATATTCGCTGCTTGGTGTGGTGTTGCTTGCCGTGTTCCGCGGCAGCGGTGGTTTCGAGGCGGCAGGCCGTTGGTTCGGACAGTGGGGCGAGAAGGTGCTCGCCCCGGTGCTTATTATAATAGGACTGTATTTCATTCTCGACCGTTTTCTCCATAAACATGAGCATTGCCCCAATGTGTCGGAGCGCGGACGCCGCTTTCACGGCAGTTGGGGCGGCCTGCTGTTGGGCGTGCTTCTGGCGATGTCTTTCTGTCCGGAGAGCGCCATAGTGTATTTCGGCATGCTCATGCCGTTGTCCGCACAGTCGTCGTGGGGCTATCTCTTGCCGGTCGTCTTCTCCGTCGCCACGTCGCTGCCGGCCGTCATCCTTGCCTGGGTGGTGGCTTACGGCATAGGCGGAACTGACTCTATGAGGGCGAAGATGCACCGTGTGCAGCGGTGGATAGGCGTTGTTGTTGGCGTGCTTTTCATTGGTGCGGGGGTGTTCTGCATGTTCAATTAAGAATTAAGAGTTAAGAATTAAGAAAATTACTAACAAGGCATTTTTTCTTAATTCTTAACTCTTAACTCTTAATTTGAATAGCTTTATCGCTCAAACCTAATCTCGACCGTGCCGAACCCCATGCTTTTGAACATCTGGTAGAACTGTTTGCTGGCGTTCTCTTCGGCGCTTGTCAGGTTCTCTTTGGTAAGGCAACGCGCTTTCATTCTATCCTTGGCACGCAGGTAAAGGTCGTTGCGGGCTTTTCCGTCCCATGTTCCCGACTCGAAGAACGACTGCGTCTGTGCCTCGTCTATAAAGTCGTCGTCAAGCAGTTTCACCTTGGGCAGTACGGCGCGCAGCGTGTCTCCGCTTACCGTTACCCAGTTTTCGGACGCCTCGCCAAGGTCTATGCCGATGCGCAGTGTGCCTTTGTATATGCGTATCAGGTCGTCGGAACCGAAGAGTTTTTTCCTCGTTGTGTCAACCATCTCCTCGTCGTCTATCGACAGGAACTCCCATTCGCCTATTTCCTTCATGGCCAGCACCTGTGTCGGGGTTATGTTTATGCTGTCGTTGACGTATGTGGTTATGCTTCCGTTGCGGCACTGGCGCACCAGGTATGCCGACGCAATGATGACCACTATCACCGTTGCCGCTATCAGGTAAAGCTTGATTTTGCCCGTTAAGAGCACCATCCTGCTCCACAGGCCGGGCTTTTTCTTATTGTTGTTTTTGTTGTTTGCCATATTCCATGCTGCTGTTTTCAAGTATTGCCGGCAGGTCGCTTTCGGTGAAGTCCTTACGGAACGTTATCGTGATGTCCTCTTCGCGGTATCCCATCTGCGCCAGCATGGGCACTAAGATGTGCGCCGCGCTTTCGCGTGCCGTTTCTATGATGCCGGTCTGCGGTATGCTTTCAATGATTTGCCGGCGCCCTTGCTGCTCGTATGAGGCCATTTCGGCGTCGGTGAAGTTAGGACGCGCCAGGGCCACATGCTTCTTTATTCCATTGTGGTCGATGCGGCTCGAAGTAAGTTCCACTTTCGGGTCGGGCAACACTATTTCCACTTTGTCGCCTGACTTTATAATGTTCTTCTCGCTGAAAGTTCCGAAATCGATGTACGCTTTCAGCTTTGCTTCCATCGGTATTGCTATTTTCCGCGTAGACATTGGCATCGACACGTCGAAGTCCCGGTTGAACATCGTTCCTTTCAGGCGTACGTCGTCATCGTGCGTTACAATCTTCCTCACTCGGTATTCAGCCGTGTACAGCTTGGCGCATTTGCGTATCTGCATCACCATTACGGGTATGGTGTCGATGGCATTGTCCGCTTTCCGGCTTTTGCCCCCTCCGGTGCAGGCTGCCAATGCGAGTGTGGACATGATGATGTAAAGTGCAAGTTTTCTCATAAGTTGTTACAAAATTAGAGAAAAACAGGTAAAACCCAAAATAAAACGGAAGTGAAACCGCTTTTTATTTTGCTTTTTAATGAATTTATACTACTTTTGTAGCGGAAAACATAACATGCCAAAATGAAATATTTACAAGTACTGTTCGTCGCTGCTGTGGCCGCATTTGCCTTTTCTGCTTGTAGCGAGAAGAAGCCGACAAACAACATTGTCGCTAAAAAGCCGGTTCCAAAAGCGCCGTCCGGGCCTGTCAAGATGCAGGATTCAAGGTTTGCGGAGGAAGTACAGTGGAACGGCGGAAGTTGCCTTGTCAGCATAGTGCGCCGTGCCGACACCTCGCAGCCCGTGATTACGGACGACGCCGGCGGCAAATACTATGACAACGTAATAGATGTAACCGTCACTCCTGCCAATGGCGATGGAACGGCGGATGGGGCTGCGCCTCTGTTCCATAAGACGTTCGGCAAGCAGGATTTCGCATCGATGGTTGATGCTGAATATCTGAAGAAAAGCGCCCTGTTGGGCATTGTCTTCGACCGTGTTGACGGCAACAATATCGTTTTCGCCGCGAGCGTAGGCCAGCCCGATGTGTTAAGCGACGACTATGTGCCGATGCTTGTGACGGTTTCCCGTTCTGGAAACGTGACTATTTCGAAGGACACGAGACTTGACAGCGACGTGGAAGAGGACGCTGCTGAAAGTTGAAAAGGTGAAAAAGTAGAAAGGTAAAAAAGTAAAAGGGTAAAAAGGTAAAAGGAGATGTAATATTTTAGCGCTTATCGGATGTGTCTTATAGGCAAGACGTTTATTTTACCTTTTTACCCTTTTACTTTTTTACCTTTCTACTTTTTCACCCTTTCACCTTTCATCTGTTCCTGTATTCCTGCGGTGTCATGCCGGTGGAATGCTTGAAAAACTTACAGAAAAAGCTTACGTTCGGAAAGTTGAGGGCGTAGGCTATTTCGGCCACTTGCTTGCTGCTGTACTTCAGCATGACCTTTGCGTTGGTTACAACGGCGCGGTCAATCCATTCCTTTGCGGTTATCCCGCTTACCTGTTTTATGACGGAGCTTAGGTAACGTGGCGTGACACACATTTTGCTTGCATAAAAAGCCAGTTTGCGCTCGTGCTTTGCATTGCTGTTGATGAGGCTTATGAATGTGTTGAACAGTTCCTTTCCACGCGACGTTTCGGGTTGTTCCGTATCGGTTTCGATGTTTTTCAGGTAATTGTAATAATGTATTATCGAGTAAATGAGGCCGTTCAGGGCTTCGTCGGGGAAGTGTCCTTTGTTTATCATTTTCCATGCCGTGCCGAACAGGTATCTTATTTTTGCAGCGTCTTCGGCCTGGGGATGTATTGCGAAGAAAGTCGATTTGCCGTTGCACCATGCCGGCATCGACTTCCACATTGCCGCTTTCAGCCGCTCGTCGCCCACCATTATGCCGCACAGGTCGAAATCATCCGACACTTCGTTGATTTGTAGAATGCTGCCGGCGGATATGAATGCGAATGTTCCGACACCGTATTCATACTCGATAAGGTTGACTGTAATTTTAGCCTTTCCGTGCAATATGAAGCCCATTCTGCAATCTTCCATAATGTAAGGCGTGTCTTTTTGTAGGATATTCTGTACGGCTTTGCTGCCTTCTGCAAGCATTGCCATGTCTTTGCCGATGAACATTGCCGGCGACTTTTCTGTCTTCACGTAATCCAATGCCGACTTCAGTTCATGGAACGAGAAGCGCTCCGGGGATTTGCTTTTCATGCCTTTATTTATTTGAACGTATTGTACAAAAGTACAAAAAGAACTTGTTTTGACAACGTTTTATTGCCTTAAATGTGCTGTTTGGAGCTAAGATAGTACAAAAAGAACATCATGCCGTAATATATGATAACGCCTTTACGTATCGATGTAGTTATCTTTGCACACAGAAACAATGAAAAACGAAAATATATGAAACATCATCTTATTTGCATGTTGACGGTTTTCTGTCCGGCGGTGTGTGCCGCGCAGGTAACGCTTGAGCAGTGCAAGGCGTGGGCGGCCGACAACTATCCTGTCATACGGCAGTACGCCTTGGTTGAGCAGAGCAGCCGATTTACTGTTGAGAATGCCATGAAGGCGTGGCTGCCGCAGGTCAGTGTGAACGGTGCGGTGTCTTATCAGAGCGACGTTACGAGCATTCCGATAGAATTGCCCGGCATTGACATACCTGAAATTGGCAAAGACCAGTATGATGTCAACATAACGTTGAGCCAGCAGGTGTACGACGGCGGTGCTGCGGATTCAGCCAAACGGCTTGCCGAGGCGCAGGGCGACGTAGAGCACGGGAGGGTAAGCGTGGCGATGTATGATGTCAACCAGCGCGTAGACCAGCTGTTTTTCGGCGTTCTGGTGCTTGACGAACAAATCCGCCAGGTGCGCGTCTTGCAGGACGACTTGTCGCTTTCGCTGTCGTCGGTTGAGGCCATGATGAAAGGCGGCGTTGCCAATCAGGTCGACGTTGACGCTGTGAAGGTGGAGCAGGTGAAGGCGCGGCAGAAGGAAACCAGTCTGCTGACGCAGCGCAAGACGTACATGAAGATGCTCTCGACGTTCACCGGTAAGGACATGGGAGAGAACGACTCGCTGGCACGACCGCCAATGCCGACACTGTTGCCAGCTGACAACCGCCGCCCGGAACTTGAGCTTTACGCCGCGCAGAACAGCCTGATTGACACCAAGCTGAAAGCTCTCAACACCGATTTGCGCCCCCATGTCGGCGTGTATGCACGCGGCGGTTACGGCAATCCGGGGCTTAACATGCTGAAAGACGACTTCGACGCGTATTACAAAGTCGGCCTTACGCTGTCGTGGAACTTCGGTTCTTTGTACACTCGGGCTAACGACAAGAAGAAACTTGAGGCCGAGCGGCAGACCGTGCAGTCAGAACGTGACGCATTCTTGTTCAACACGCGCCTTCAGACCGAGCTTCAGAGCGGAGCGATAGCAAGCTTGCGTGAGCAGATAAAGCAGGACGACGAGATAATAACCCTGCGTCAGCGCATACGCGAAAAGGCAGGGCAAAGGGTGGCAAACGGCACGGAGACAGTGAACGAGATGCTGCGCGACATCAACGCCGTAAGCGATGCGCAGCTTGCCAAGCGGCTGCACGAAATCCAACTGTTGCAGGAAATATACAAGGTTAAACATCTTAATAATATCTGAAAGATGAAAAAATTGATTGTTTTGATGGCTGTCATTGCTTTCGCTGCCTGTTCGGGTGGCGGCGATGAGCATGACGCTACTGGCATGTTCGAGGCTACTGAAGTTATTGTTTCAGCCGAACAGACGGGCAAGTTGCTGTATTTTGATGTCGATGAGGGCGACGTTCTCGCCAAGGGACAGCAGGTAGGGCTTGTTGATACGGTGCAACTCCAGTTGCGCGCGATGCAGCTCGGCGCAACGAAAGAGGCATACGCGAGCCAGCGCCCCGACATAGAGAAGCAGATAGCGGCGACGAAACAGCAACTGGCGAAGGCCGAATTGGAGGTGGAACGGTATTCTGCCTTGGTGCGCGACAATGCCGCCAACCGCAAGCAGCTTGACGATGCGGAGAGCAGCGTGCGCGTGTTGCGCCGCCAGTTGGACGCGCAACTGTCGCAGCTTAACAACACCACGGGCAGCCTGAACCGCCAGATGGACGCCGCCGAGATACAGCGGCGTCAGGTAATCGACAACTTGGAGAAGTGCCGGGTGAAGTCACCAATCGGCGGAACGGTGCTCGACAAGTATGCCGAGGCTGGCGAGTACGCCACGCCGGGCAAACCGCTGTTCAAGATAGCTGATGTTGCCGACATGAAGTTAAGGGCGTATGTCGATGCGCCACAGCTCACATCGCTTAAAGTGGGACAGCTGGTAAAAGTGTATGCCGACTTTGGCGAGGACGGCAACCGCGAGTATGAGGGCGTTATCGAGTGGATTTCGGACAAGGCTGAGTTCACCCCGAAGACGATACAGACACGCGACGAACGCTCCAACTTGGTGTATGCGGTGAAGATAGCGGTAAAGAACACCGACGGACTGATAAAAATCGGGATGTACGGCGAAGTGGATTTTTAATTTAGGAGTAGAGGAGTAAAGTAGTAGAGGAGTAAGTCCCACCTTCTCACCTCCTCACTTTCTCACCTTCAAATCCATGCTTTCACCTTTTTACCTTTTCACCTTTTTACCTTTAAAACTATGGTTTCAGTTGACGATTTGCGAAAAAAATACGGACGGACGACGGCCTTGGACGGTATTTCGCTCAATGTCAGTGAAGGCGAGATATATGGCATCATCGGCCCAGACGGCGCAGGCAAGACATCGCTATTCCGCATATTGGCGACGCTGATGCTGCCCGACGGCGGACGGGCCACGGTCGACGGCCTTGACGTTGTTAAGGACTATAGGGCGCTGCGGCGGCGCATAGGCTACATGCCGGGCAGGTTTTCGCTGTATCAAGACCTGTCGGTGGAGGAGAACTTGCAGTTTTTTGCCTCGGTGTTCAACACCACGATAGAGCGGAATTACGCTCTTATAAGGGACATTTACAGTCAGCTTGAGCCGTTTAAGGCGCGCAGGGCAGGCAAACTGTCAGGCGGAATGAAACAGAAACTGGCGCTTAGCTGCGCACTGATACATGCTCCGCGCGTGCTGCTGCTCGACGAGCCGACAACCGGCATCGACCCGGTGTCGCGCAAGGAGCTGTGGGCTATGCTGCGGAAACTTAGGCAGAGCTATGGCATAACCATCGTGATGTCAACTCCTTACATGGACGAAGCGTCACTGTGCGACCGCATTTCGCTGATGCAGGGAGGACGGTTGTTGCAGACCGGCACGCCCGACGGAATATGTGCGGCGTACACCGGCCATCTGTTCGCAGTGAAGAGTGCCGACATGCACAGGTTGCTTGACGACCTGAAGAAATGCGCCGGTGTGAATACCGCGTTCGCATTTGGCGACAGCTTCCATGTAACGCTTGACGATGATGTGGCTTCATGCACGCTGTGGGATTACCTGAACGGCCTCGGCCACACAGATGTTGAAGTGAAAAAGATACAGCCTTCGGTCGAGGATTGCTTCATGTCGCTTATGAAATTGTGAGCAGTGGACGTGCCTGTACATGTTGATGTGTGGCTTAACCGTAAACGCTTGACGGTCAATGTGTTATAAAAGGCGTTGCAAAAGACGGCTTTTCGCTGTGTAAAAGGTGCTCTTTCGCATTGTAAAAGATGGCTTTTTGCGGCCTGAAAGGTGTCCTTTCGTAAACTTGAAAAATTGATGTGGATATTCTGCCGGTAACTTACCGGCAAAAGATATGTAAGAACTATGGATTCGGAAAATGTGATAACGACGGAAAAACTGACAAAGCAGTTCGGTGCGTTCGTTGCCGTTGACCATATAACGTTCAGCGTGCGGCGCGGCGAGATATTCGGCTTTCTCGGTGCGAACGGTGCCGGAAAGACTACGGCCATGCGCATGTTGACCGGCCTTAGCCGTCCGACTGCCGGCAGGGCGGTGGTGGCCGGATTTGATGTCGGTGCGCAGCCGGAGCATGTGAAGCGGCACATCGGCTACATGAGCCAGAAGTTTTCGCTTTACGACGACCTGACCGTGGCCGAGAACATGTGTCTTTTCGGCGGAATATACGGTATGCGGCGCAGCCGGATAGGCGGCAGGATTGACGGCATGTTGGGCGAACTCGGCTTGCAGGACGAGCGCAAAAGTCTTGTAGGCTCACTGCCGTTGGGATGGAAACAGAAGCTGGCTTTCGCCGTGGCGACGATACACGAGCCTGAAATAGTGTTCCTCGACGAGCCTACGGGCGGCGTTGACCCCGTTACGCGGCGCACGTTCTGGGAGCAGATTTACCGCGCCGCCGACCGCGGCACGACGGTTTTTGTCACCACTCACTATATGGACGAGGCGGAGTATTGCGACCGCGTGTCAATCATGGTTGACGGACGCATCGCCGCGCTTGGCACTCCGCACGGGCTGAAGAATGACTTTGGCGCAACTGACTTGTACGGCGTTTTCTACAGTCTCGCACGCAAAGCTGAAAGGAGGTGATAAATGGCACAGTTTGTTTCGTTCGTCCGTAAGGAGTTTCTGCATATCTTCCGCGACAGGCGCAGTATGCTGATATTGCTCGGAATGCCCGTTGTGCTGCTTCTGCTATTCGGCTATGCGGTTACGACGGAGGTGAGGAACGTACGCGTGGCGGTGCTCGACCACTCGCGCGACGAGGTGACTACGAGGGCATACAACCGCATTTCGTCAAACGAATATATGTCGCTCGCAATGGTTACGGCCGACCGTCACGACGTTGATGCGGCCTTCAGGCAGGGACGAATAGACGTTGCGGTAGTGTTCGGGAGCGGCTTTGCAAGCGACATAAGACATTTCGGCACGGCTCAGGTGCAGGTTCTCGTCGACGGAACGGAGCCTAATCAGGCCGCCATGCGGTTGCAATATGTAGGTCAGGTGCTGTCGGCCATGCGTAATGACATTGTGGAAGGAGGCGTGGCCGATGCCGGTTTCAACATCGTTCCGGTTACGCGGATGCTTTATAACCCACAACAGAAGAGCGAATACAACTTTGTTCCGGGAGTGATAGGCATGCTTCTTATGCTTGTGTGCGTGCTGATGACCAGCGTGTCGATAGTCCGCGAGAAGGAGACGGGCACGATGGAGGTGCTTCTCGCGTCGCCGCTCTCTCCTGCACGCATCATCATGTCAAAGCTCGTTCCTTATTTTGTAATCTCCGTGTTCAACGTCGCCACGGTGCTTCTGCTCGCGCGTTACGTAATAGGAGTGCCTATGGCAGGCAGCCTGTGGTGCTTCCTCGGCGTAACGTTGCTTTACGCCCTCGTGTCGCTTACGCTCGGACTGTTCGTCTCAAACCTTGTCCGCACGCAGGTGGCGGCAATGGTTGTGTCGATGCTATTCATCATTCCTACGGTATATCTGTCAGGTCTGGCGTTCCCGTTGGAGAGCATGCCGAAGGTGTTGCAGTACATCTCGGCAATCGTTCCGGCGCGTTGGTTCATCGATGCGGCGCGCCGCCTGATGATACAGGGTGTTGAGGCGCGTTACATACTGACTGACGTGTGGGCGATGCTCGCCATGGAAGCGGTGCTATTGGTTGTCGCGCTGAAGAAGTTTAAGGTAAGGCTTTGACACCAACCCCGGCCCTCCCGAAGGGAGGGGGCTTGATATGTTTCATTACAGACGTGATTAAATGGATAATGTCAATGAGCAAGTTGAAATTGAAGATATTTTCAAAAGGTAACCAGACTCCCTCCCCACGGGAGGGTTGGGGTGGGGCTTTTCTCATCCGGAAAGAGTTTCTGCAAATCAGGCGCAACGCCTTTCTGCCGAAAATATTTGTCGTTTTGCCTATCATAATGCTGCTGATTGTGCCATACGCGGCCAATCAGGAGGTGAAGGACTTGAAGTTCTGCGTTGTTGACAACGACCGCAGCACGCTCTCGCACGAACTTGTCGCGCAGGTGGATGCCTCTAAGTATTTCATGCTTGAGTCTGTGCATGGCGACTACAGTAGTGCGTTGGAACAGGTGGAGATGAGCAGGGCTGATGTGATACTCGACATACCGCACGGCTTCTCGTCTGATGTGGTGCGCGAGGGCACGGCCTCCGTCAATGTGAACGTCAACGCGGTGAACGGCGTGAAGGGTGCTCTTGGGCAGGCTTACATGCTCAGCATAATATCCGACTTCGCCTCGGCGCAGCGCGAGGAGCGCGGCATCGGGGTGTGGCAGGGCGCGGACGGCGCTGTGGATGTGCGTCCGCGTTATCTCTTCAATCAAAATCTTGACTATAAGGTGTACATGGTTCCTGGGATAATTGCCATGCTCCTGACGCTGCTCATAGGCTTCCTGCCGGCGATAAACATCGTCGGCGAGAAGGAGAAAGGCACCATCGAGCAGATTAACGTAACGCCCGTAAGCCGCACGGACTTCATCCTGTCGAAGCTCATTCCTTACTGGATAATCGGCCTGTTCATGCTCCTGTGGTCTATGCTGTGGGCATACATCCTTTACGGTATGCGTCCCGAGGGCAGCGTGTGGTTAGTGTTGCTGTCGTCGTTGCTGTTCTTCCTCATTGTGTCGAGCCTTGGTCTGATAGTGTCAAACTGCTCGGCTACTATGCGTCAGGCCGCCCTGCTGATGCTGTTCTTCCTCATAATATTCGTCCTTATGAGCGGTCTGCTTACGCCGATAGCCAGTATGCCCGATTGGGCGCAGGCCATAACGTATGCCAATCCACTGCGCTACTACATTGAAGCACTGCGCGCCCTCTACTTGAAAGGCAGCACGCTGGCCGACCTCCAGCCGCAACTGCTCTCGATGGCGGCCTACGCCGTGGTGTCGTGGGCTGGCGCGATACTTAGCTACAAGAAAACAAACTGATTTTCATACATTTGCTGTCATCTGTCAGTATAGCATGTATCTTTCTGAAAACCAGTCTTTTACGGGCTGACAGATAAATGCGTTTACTGTCAGCTTACCGTCATATCCTCCACCGTTTTGTGACCTGAGCTGACAGTAAACGCATTTCTCTGTCAGCCTGTAATCTATTTATTATCAATACGTTATACCCAATCCTGACAGATGACAGTAAAAAACAAAAATCTTTTTCACTGTCATTGTAATTGTTGCTTTATAATTTATGAATGTCCGCAAATAACTCAATTCCTGTCAATCAGATATTGACCGGCAATGCACATGTCTTTAACTACTTAGCTACCGCAGGGAGTGAATCGTGTTGTTGAGTGTAGCGAGAAACTACTTTAACTCCTTTAACTACCTATGAATGGTAGCTTTGCGAACATTCATATTATAATTCTCGCCGTTCTTCTTGATTTATCCAACATTGCAAAAAACGTCAATTGCATTGCAAAACAAGCCCTTTTAGCGTGCAAAAGATGTTCTTTTAGAGCATAAAGATGTCTCTTTAGGTTGCATTTTTTTATATGTTCTCCGCCTTTTGGCATCTTTATTCGAGTGTTATCATAGTTTTAAATATTATCTATTTCAATTAATAAGTTTTTATAATTGTGTAGTATTTGTTCAAATTTTGCTTTGCTTCCTTTGGGAATTTTAATTTTTTGTAATGAATCACATTCAAAAAAAGCTAAACTTCCAATGCTTGTTATACTTTGAGGAATGACTATTTCTTGTAATGAATAACATCCTTTAAACGTCGCCACGTTTATATTGGTTACATTTGGAGAAATTACCACTTTCTGCAATGAACTGCAGTTTTCAAATGCAGCCACACCAATATTTATAACGTTTGGCGGAATCACAATCTCTTTTAGTGAATTACAACCAGAAAAAGCTCTATCCCCAATACTTGTGATACTTGACGGAATTATTATATTCTGAAAAAGAGTACAATTGCAAAATGCTAAGTTCCCGATGCTTGTAACCCCAGGTTTTATAATAATTTCCTGCAAAGAGCTGCATCCTTCAAACGTATGGTCTTCGATGCTTATTACATTTGAAGGAATAACTATTCTTTGTAATGAATTGCAGCATTCAAATGCAAATTCGCCAATACTTGCCACGCTTGTAGGAATGACTATTTCATGTAATGAGGTACAATGACTGAATGCTAAAGCACCAATGTCTGTCACCCCCATTCCAATAACGATTTTTTGCAATGATCTACAATAGCAGAATGCACAATCACCAATACTTATCACACTTGCTGGAATTGTTATGTTCAGCAATGAACAGCAATGAGAGAACGCTCCTTCTCCAATGTTTGTCACGCTTGAAGGTATTGATATTTTCTGCAATGATTTGCAGTCATGAAAGGCATCATTTCCAATGGCTGTTACACTTGTAGGGATTATTATTTTCGACAAGGAACTGCAACCCTCAAACGCTCTATCTTCAATACTTGTTACACTTGAAGGTATTATTATTTCTTGTAACGACCTGCACGTGGAAAAAGTGTTAATGCCAATGCTTGATATATTTGAAGAAATTGTTATTTTTTGCAATGAACTACAATTATAAAATGCGCTAATTCCAATATGCGTTACACTTGCTGGAATTGTTATTTCTTGCAAAGAGCTACACAAAGAAAATGCAATATCTTCAATGTGCGTCACGCTTGTAGGAATTGTAAATTTATTTTGTTTTGATAAGAAAGAGATAAGTCTTGTCAAATTGCAATTGTAAAGCACATTGTTTATGACCTTGAAACATGATGAATTATTTATAATAACACATTTACAACCACCAAAAGGATTTGCTCCTATTGTCCTTACAGAGTTTGGAATTGATATTTTCTGCAATAATTTGCAGTAATAAAACGCCATATCGCCAATATTTGTCGCGCTTGAAGGAATTATTATTTCTTGTAAAAGAAAACAATCATAAAACGCTTTGTCACAAATAATTTTTGTTCCTTCCTTTATTTCATATTTTACAATATTCACTCCTTTCAATAAGCGTTTTCCATCTTTACTATATTTAGCGCCAAATTCGTCGGTAATAGCATTTATCCAATCTTCATGGGTCGTTCTTGTTGAAAGGTCTTCCTTTTTCATTATTTCCGCTTTATCTGGTTCCGAAACACTCAACAAACAGAATGATACATTTGACAATGTCTTGTGCTTGTAAACTATTGTAAACAGACTTATGAGTGTGTTTATCTCGGCATCCTGTGAAGGAAAAACGGATTTAAGCAAGGCACAAGACGACAAGTCGCGGTAATCGTTTTCAGCAAACAACAATCGGTCTGATGCTCCGTATTTGTCTAAAAGCGACGGATTGGTAGCGATAAGGCGGAGAGAGAGGAGGATTGAAATGGCAGGGAAGTCGTCAATATGTTCGTTGAAGTCATCTTCTGTGCGCAGGGGATGGCGGAAGTCGGGGCTGCCAAGTTCGCGCGACTTCTGCCCCTGCATGGCAGGAACAAACATTCCGTCGTAGTCAACGAGGGTGAGCGAGCCGTCATCGTGTACAAGGATATTGTCAAGTTTCAGGTCGCCGTGGGCGAAAGGTTGTGGCAAGAGCCACATTGCAAGGCGGCTGAAATTGTATGCAAGCATCGCGAGGGCATACGTGTTGTTGATGTTTTGGCGGATATATTTGTCAAGCGTCACGCCCTCCACCCAGTCCATTAGCAATACGGGAAACTCGCTGTCGTCAGAAGTTTGCGTGTCAACAAACAGCTCACGGTCGTAATATGTGACCTTGGCGAGATAAGTTGACTGTACAAATTCAAGCTCGTCAGCAATTTGGCGGTACGCCTCCTCGCGCCCCTCTTGCTCTTTTGTAAAGCACTTTACGGCGTACAGCTTGCCCGTATTCACATCTTCCATTTTAAATACCACGGCGAAGTTGCCGCTTGACATTATGGGATTGCCGTTGTCGTCAAGCACGGGACGCAAGTCACATAGCTTGTCAAAATTGTCTTCCGCCGAACGTATGGCATCAACGTATTCTGATATTAATGGATAGTTCATGGTTTAATAGCTTTACTTCTTGTTTTTATTTACGGCCAATACAGCAAATGAATAATCATCCATAGCCAGCAGCCTTTTACGTAACAGGCTTTCAAGATGCCGCTTGAAGTTTGTCGGGTGATTTGCGCAGTTCAGGAGTTTACGCAAAACGTTCTTTTCAAAGTCGATGTGCGTCAGCGTTTTCGCCATTTTTATATAGTTCTCGTTTTTTGAGTGGTGGTTTTCTGCTTCCTTTAGTTCCATGCTGAAAGTGTCATTCCTGCTCACTTCATACATCATGAGAATGTAATGCGCCAGCGAGTCGCTTGCAGCGAACACAACCGAATGGTCGCTGATATTCCATTCTCCGCTCTTGAAGCCTTTTACGTTGATTTCGTCCTTGCAGTTAATCAGGTATGGCGGATTGTCAAAGTTACCCAATCTGCCAAAAGAATGTATGAGCTTGTGGGTGTCAAAGTTATAACAGAAAGCTACGCTGTCGCCAAAACTCATCCAACGGCAAGTGGTTTCAGACGTTCTCCATACGGCGATCAATGTTGCGAATGAGCCTTCATCATAAAACTTCTCCAAAGACATACCGCTCATTTGTTTTGCGTCGGCTTCGCATTGGTTGTAAAACGGTTCCCATATCTGTTCTATCCAACGGTCTAATTCTTCGGCGGAACAAATTGGTGTGTCGGGCAGATGGTCGAGCAAGTAGCGTGACCACCGCTCGGCAAACAGTCCACCGCCGCCGGCACCGTCAGACACGGCAATGACATTATTACGAGCCAAAGCTGCATCTTCATTGATGCAGCCCTGCTCAAACTTTCCTATCGATACACAACTTGTTTTCATTGGTTTTGACTTATGTTGGTAGGTGTTCCTATGTCCATAAGCTTTATTAGCGTGGTGGCATCGGCGTTCACACCCATAGCCACGTGACGGCCTTGCCGTCCGTCGTTCAGGTATTTCTCAATGTCGGCGTTGTATCGCTCAGGCAAAAGGCTCGACATTTGGAATAATGTTTCGGCGTATCTGTTGCCGTTCAACTCGCTCTTGTCTATCGGGCAAACAACCTCATCCGCCGACTTACTTGTTGTGAAATGAATGTTGAACAAGATAACGTTGCCGTCGTTGGTGAACATTGACTTCAGTTCGTTTGCCTGTTGCAATACGGTTTCCATGCTTGCCCCGTTAAACTCACCGTCGGTTATGTTGATGATTGTCGGCGGATAGCAGTCCTTTTCCTTATGTTGCTCCATCCATTGGTTAAGCAACGTCTTCGCACGGTTGAACGCTTCGTGCAAGCGTGTCCAACGGCCGTCGTGTTGTGCTTCTACCCATTGCACTTTTTCAACCTCTTTTACAACCGTTCCTTTGCGTGTGCGCTTCTCCTCGCGCGTTGTTATCTTCTTGAACGGATTGTCACGCAATTCTTCCGGCGTAACAAAGTCGCGCCCTTCCAACGCTCCATTCCATCCGCTGTAAGCCCTTTCACCATAGCCTATCACGGCTATGTCATAATAATGGCGTACCTCGTTCGACTTGATGCAGCGCAGCACCAATTCGTTAATCTGCCTATTTACAATGCGTGCGGCAGCCTCTGCCATCGTCATTTCCTCACCAAACAGGTTGGTCTTTTTCTGCATACTTATTGAATGGTCTACCAAGAAGATAAACGCCGTAGGCGTGTTGCGTGTGATTTGTGCGGTGTATGCCGTCTTTATTTGTAGCTGCTGCGGATTGTTAGGTATCGGGATGCCAAAGTTGCCGATGTTCTTTATGTATTGCAGTGGAATAAAGTTTTTTACCAACACTTCGGCTTGGTAAAACTGTTGTTCGTCTTCGTCCAAGTCGAAATGCTTGCGTGCCTTTACCGACTGGAAGTGAATGCGTTTCAGGTCATTGAGTGTACCGCCCACGTTTGCGCCTGTTTTCGTCGCATTGCGGTCGGCGTAAAGCGTATCATCCCAACAAACCACTTCGGGGTCAATCTCTAAAATCACGGGGTTTGATATTCGTCCCTCGTTCATGGCGACATACATCATCGGATGACTGGTGACAAAGCTTATTCGCACATAGTTCTGCAATCCGTCGCGGCTGTCGAGCTGGCGTGACAGTATTCCACCACCGGGCTTGCTTATGCTTATGCCTTTTTGTTCGCAGTCCGCCCACGAGTACAGTCCGCTGTTCTTGATTATAGACTCCAAATTGTCCCTGTCGGTAAAGTGGTACAGTTTGCTGATGCCTTGCTGTTCAAGCAAAGTCTTGTATTCTTGCCAGTTTGGTTTCTTTTCCATGATTATTTTATTTTATTCGTCAAACAATGATAATTCTTTCGGCTTTTTGTCGGCCTTAATATCCCCATACGGATACAATCCCTCAATGTACGCCTTTATCAGATAGGCGTGAGAGAGCGGTTTGCTGCCGTCGTCAACGTCGCAATTCGTGTTATAGTCGAGCAGTACAATCGTTTTGTCGCGGCTCGCTTTCCTAAGCTGTTCAATGATATTCTGCACCTTGTGCTCCAACACCCATCTATATGTCGGCACATATATTTCCTTTCGCGCCTCGATATATCCCAACAATTCTGTACCGTCCACACCTCGGCGATGTCCCAACGGCTTGCCAAACCTACGGACCGTGCGCTTCAGGTTCTTCATAGTATCGTTCTTAAACATCTCCGTGTCAACGTCGGCGTATTCAAACACTTTTAGTCCTTGCCACACGGCTTCCACGCACGTTGCTGTCCACCTGGGACTGAATGGAACGGGTATTCCGCCGTGAGGATAAAACGGACTCAGCTTAACCAATCCATCTTTTGCTTGGCTCGTTACGTCCGCCAATATGGCTCCTGGGTGTTCTTTCCTAATGTTTTCCGCCTTCCGACGTTTGGATGCAATGACTATCATAATTTAAAATAAAAATCTACATTTATTAACAAGTACTTTGTATTTAGTAATTTTGTTAAAATGGCAAATCATATTCATATAATATATTTGTATATTCTGGTAATATTTTCTTAAAATGATTTATTTTGCCCTTCGGTAAAAATATCTGTCGTAAATTTGAGCAATCCTTAAAAACATTAGTACCTAAATTCATATTTTCATTATCTATATATACAAATGTTAAAAACTTGCATCCTTCGAAGACATTATTCCCAATATACTTTACATTTTTCGGTATATTGATATTATATAATTCTTCGCATCTATAAAAAGCATAATCTTCTATTCGTTCCACAGAAGAAGATATATGAATCTCGCTGTAGACACTGTAACGTGAAATATGCATTAATTCATCTATTTTTTCTCGATAAAATGCAAATTGACCAATTATTTTAATTGAGTCAGGAATTAATACAATCTCTTGGTTCGAGAAGCAAACGATAAGTCGTTTTTGCATTAAATCGAACAAACAGTCATTTTCAATATTAAAATATTTTGATTCACAAGAAATATTACAATTACAACCTCTAAAAGGATTTAATCCTAAATACTTAATGTTTTTTGAAATAGTAATATGTTTTATGCAAGGGCATTCTGCAAAAGCATAATCACCTATGTATTCAACAGAAAATGGGATGTCTACTTTTTCTAAATATCGCGAATTATAAAAAGCCAAATCACAAATAATTTTCGTCCCTTCCATGATTGAAAAAAACGTAACGGGAATGTCTATACCTATTCCTGGTTCATATTCTAAAGTATCTGCAACAAGATCACTAGCCCAAAGTAATCGTTTATTATTTTTGCTGTACTTTGCGCCGGACTCATCTTCTACGGCATTTACTAAATCTTCTTTTGTTACTTTTGTTGAAAGTAATTCTTCTCTTTCTATTTTATTAGGTTTCGCAACGGCTAACAGACGAAAAGATATATTAGCCAATGAATTGTGTGCGTGGGATATTGTGAACAGGCTTACAAGTGTGTTTATTTCAGCATTTTGTGATGGAAAAACAGACTTCAATAACTCGCATGATGACAAGTCGCGGTAGTCGCTTTCGGAGAACAGGAGGCGGTCGGCTGCTCCGTATTTATCTAAAAGCGACGAATTGGAGGCGATAAGGCGGAGGGAGAGGAGGATTGAAATGGCAGGGAAGTCGTCGATATGCTCGTTAAAGTCGTCTTCCGTGCGCAGGGTATGGCGGAAGTCGGGGCTGCCAAGTTCGCGCGACTTCTGTCCTTTCATGGCAGGTACATACATCCCGTCGTAGTCAACGAGGGTGAGTGAGCCGTCGTCGTGCACGAGGATGTTGTCAGGTTTCAGGTCGCCGTGGGCGAAAGGTTGCGGCAAGAGCCACATTGCAAGGCGGCTGAAGTTGTAAGCAAGCATTTCGAGCGCATACGCGTCATTGATGTTTTGGCGGATGTACTTGTCAAGTGTTTCGCCCTCAACCCAGTCCATCAGCAACACGGGAAACTCGCTATCGCCAGAGCTTTGCGTATCAACAAACAGCTCACGGTCGTAATATTTGACCTTGGCAAGGTAAGTTGACTGTACAAACTCAAGCTCGTCGGCAATTTGTCTGTATGCTTTCTCGCGCCCCTCCTGCTCCTTAGTAAAGCACTTTACGGCGTAAAGTTTATCAGTTTTCACGTCTTTCATCTTGAAGACCACGGCGAAATTTCCGCTTGACATTACGGGGTTATCGTTACCGTCAAGCACGGGACGAAGGTCGCATAGTTTGTCAAAGTTGTCTTCTGCCGAGCGGATGGCGTCAATGTATTCAGATATTAAGGGGAATTGCATTTTTCTCTAACTGATTTGTGTTTTCAGACCTTGGCAACAAAGTTAAGAAAAGAAATGCAGACTTTTTATATGAGATAGGTAAAAAGTTTTAGAAAACGATAAAACAAAACTCTTTAAATTAAAATCTTAGTTATTGCTTTTCTGTTTTGAAGTTTGTTTGTGTACAAATCAAAATAAATGACTATTGACACATTGGTGCCCCTTTGAATTTGTGACACCAATGAAGCCAAATAACTTATAAAATTGGGAAAAATAAGCGATTTAGCTTATTGTGCGACATTATAAGCTTAAACACTTATTGAGAATTAAACTTTTCCAAATACAGTGCTATTTGTTGATGTATTTAACAGTCTTAATGCGTCCGCTATTGTCTTGCATTTTCAAGATTAATAGTCCTTTGTTGAATTTTCCTATTTCGTTGATGTTTTCGGCATCGCCGAGGTACAGGCCGGAAGGGGTGAATATTTTGATGGAAGAATAATCTGTGTTCTCATTGATGCCGGGAAGAACATTATCGATGGAGCTTGTAATGCTTGGTATTTTCAAGACAGCGGTGTCACAGCCATAGTCATTCCTTGCAGTGAGGGTTACTTGTGCGCTGCCGTAAAGGTCTACGCCGGTGAAAGTAAGCCTTGTGTAATAGGGAGTGTCTGAAAATACCGTGTTTACTATTGAACTGTGTTCCTCCTCAATGGTTGAATGAAGGTAGTTGCCGCCTTCATAATGTACTTCAACAACAATGTCATAATAATCCGGCGACTTCGGATTTTTGGTTTTGCTTATTATGTTTGCGCTAATGATGTGGGGCTTGAGTTCTGATGTAAGGCAGTATGTGCTTGCTACGTTTTCACCGTTCGATTTGCCGGTGAATGTTATCAGTCCCCGTATGTCGCTGTCAATGGAGTGCTTGTATTTTTCTTCATTGGTTATGGAAGGCGTTGTAAATTCTGCATCCGATGATGTTGCGACAGTTTCATAACCGCCTGTTGCCAATGGCAGCTTGTATTCCCATTGGTGTTCGGTTATTTCAGTATTGCCAGTTTGGATGGATATAGTTGTGATTTATACATAGAACGCAACTTCTTTCAATATATTACTTTGATTTGTCAATAAATGATGTGCTGCGGAAGTGTAATTCATGTATATCCTCAAATCCGCAACTACGCGCCTATATGATACAGAAGCGAAAATAATCTG